>Ga0209631_10005916_pt1 | contig 12744 bp, 6 predicted proteins | sample COG_08_FD_184752 | JGI IMG/M metagenome (GOLD analysis project Ga0209631, IMG submission 184752) | Pelagic Microbial community sample from North Sea - COGITO 998_met_08 (SPAdes) (version 2) | ecosystem: Environmental > Aquatic > Marine > Neritic zone/Coastal water | place: Helgoland, sampling... | reverse complement strand
TGCCCTGCTCGAGCTCGTCGGCGAGGGAGTCGTCCGAGTCGGATTCCTCCTCGGAAGATTCGTCGTCGTCGTCGTCGTCGTCGCCGCCGTCGTCCGAGCTATCGCTCCCGGCGTTAAATCCGCGTCGAGCGCCCTTCTTGTCGGAGAGCGCTTTGCGCATGTTCTTGAAAATTTTGTTAGCCGCGTCCTTCTGCTCCTTCATCTGCTGCTGGATGCCCACCCTCAGGGAACGGGCGAAGCGGCTCAGGCCGCTGTGCTCGGCGTTTTTATCTTGGGTGGCGGCGCCGGACAGCTCGCGGATCAAGCCGATCCTCTTCCAGCGGTGCAGTGATTTGATCGTGGACTCCGGGACGCCGAAACCCTTCAAGATTCGCTCCGACTGGGGCATGGTGAGCTTGCGAAGATCCGCGTCGGTGCCCGTCACCGTCCCGGGCTTCACCTTGGGCTGGGCGTCGACCACGGTCTCCTTCGGGGGCTGCCGTCGGACGTAGTGGTAAAACTTACCCGTCTTTTCCCGAAGTCGCCGGCTCGGGTTGAGGTGGAGCACCGCGCGGCCCCCCACCGCCGCGAGGAACTCAACCGTCTGGTTCCAAGGCTGCAGCTGAAGCAACAGCTCCAGGTCCAACAAACCCTTACGCTGCGCCGGGGTGGTGCCCCGCATGACGGACTGGAACGCGTTCTGCATCTGGGTCATGGACGTGCCGATCAGCTTACGGATCCGCGCGATGCCGTCTCTGTCCCGCCCAGCCTCCAACTGCGCCTTGGCGGCTCGCATGGAATCGTAGGCGCAAACCTCCTCAACCGGGCACATGCGGTGGATCATGAGGTCATCCTCGAACCTGTAACTTGGGTTGAGCTCGAACTCGTCCGCGTCGTCGTCCCACTCGTCCACCCGGCGCCGTTGTCCCGGGGGCCGCACGGGCTGGACCACCCTGCGACGGATCCTTCGTTTGATGTCCTTGTCGAGGATGGCGCGGTTGAACTGCCGCTCGATGTCGTACACCTTGACCCTCATCTCCTCCTCGGGTACCTTCTCGTCCCTCTGCTTCAAGAGGGTGTGAATGACCGCGGAGTTGATCGCCCTCTCCTCGAAATCACGTAGCCGGTCGGTGTTGGGCTGAAACACCTCGATGTGGGGCTCCTGCTGACCGCACGTGAAGTACTCAGTCACCTCGCGCACCGTGTACGCGCCTTGAGGGGACCGTATGAGCAAATAGACAGCCTCATCCTTCCCGATGACGCGCCTGAACATGGGCGCGCGGTACATCGTCGTCTCCAGCGACTCCTGCGGCTGACCCGGGGGCAAGTCGCTTATGAAGGGAGAAGCCGCCTCGGGTCGAAGGTCGATGACGTGCCGCTGCCCACCTTGCGTAAGCGACCTGCCCGCGGTGTCACCCTGCGTGCGCCGGCGGTAGTAGGTCACGCGCTTGGCGCCCATACCGGGCTTGGCGATCAGCGGCGGCGAATCTTCCGCGTACTGCACCAGCATGAGCTTGCCGTTGGTCGCCGTGAGGTCGGAGGGTTTGGACATCGCCATCGCGACAGCCTCCGCCGGGTCACCCGCGGCGATGGCGGCGGCGGCGGCGGCGATCTCCTCCGCCGTCTGGTGCTTGGCGTTGTACGCGGCGTCCGCCTCGGTCTCCTCGCCCATGGCGCGCGCCAACGCGGCCAGCGCGGCGGCTACGGCGGGTGGCTTCTCCTCCCTCGCCTTGGCCTCGTCGATGTAGTGAATATCGGGAGCCTCCACGTAAAGGAGCGGCTCCGGGACCCTGCGCTTGATGCCGCACTGCTCCATGGTGGACGCGGGATCGAGGGGTGTAGCCTTGGGGCGCGGTTCGCCCTTCTGTGCCGCTTCTTGGCACGCGACCTGGTAGGCCCTGCCAACGTCTCCCTCTGGGAAGTGCGCGTTGATGGTTCCCTTGAGGCTGGGCCACTTTTTCCGGAGTTTTCGCAGGAGGCCGTCCACGCTGTCGGAGGGTCGGACTAAGATCTTCACCGAGGCTGACTCGGTCGTGAAGGACTTGACGAGCACCTGGAACTTATCGTCCGCGCCGGACTTGAACCCGAGTGCCAAGCCAGCCTTGGTCTTGACCTGGAACGCGGGCGGCGCGAAGAGGGGCTCCGGCTTGGGCCAGCTCTTGATGTGGGAGTGGGGCTTGAACACGGGGGATCCGGAGACGACGGCGGCGTTGAAGATGTTGTCGAGGCGACCGGGGCGTCCCACGAGGCCCTTGTCCTTCTTGATGTCGAACTCCTTATTCCTGGCACCCGCGCCCTCGTCGTCGCTGTCCAGCCCGATGTTGAGCTGGGCGTCCACGTCCTCCACCGGCTGAAGGTGTCGGCCGGGTTTGATGTCAGCCTCGGTCACCGCCCAGTCCGTGTTCTTCATCTCCTCTTCGCCGCCGGGGAAGTAGCTCCGAAGCCGCATCATGCGATCGTTCGGGTTGATCGTCACGCGGGGCGCACCGTCATTCGCACGCGCCGCGAGAAGCGTCGCCGGGGTCCAGTGCACGCCGTCCAGCCACTCGCCGCGAGCCAACGCCTGGTTACGTCGAGCGAGAAATTCATCCGCGGCGCCGGGCTGGGACGCCCTGTACTCAACCGCGGAATTGATACCCGGGCCAAACACGCCGGCGCCGACGTGGGTGACCGCGTCCGCGGAGCTGTCCGGTGAGTCATCGCCGTCGTTCCCCCCGTCGACGTCCATGGCGTCGTCATCCGGAAACTTCTCCTTTTCCTTTTCCTTTTCCAACGCGAGTCGAGCCATCAACTCGCTCTCTTCACCCAAAGTGGGTTCGTCGTCGTGCCACAGCCGCGTGTACTGCGCGTGCCGCGTGAACGGCACGTGCTTGACGTCCAGCGGCGCGTCGGGGTCCTCGCCCCACCACCCGCGCGTCCCCGCGGTGAACCTGGGTACCGCGCCCTTTGTATCGTCCATCGGCGCCCCCGCTCCGGCTTCCCTTTGTCGGCTCCCTTTACCGGCACCTTCGTTTCCACCGGCCCGACCCCCGCCGGTGGTGATGGCGCGGATACCCCCCTCGTCGACGTCGTTCGCCTGGACATCGTCGCCGCCCCCTTCCCGTTCTCCCGAAGCGTCACCGGCGGCGGTCTCGCCGGGAGGGTTACTCGCGGCGGGGGGCTTTGCGCCGCCGAGGCGAAAAAGCAGCTTCTTGGGTTGTTGCGGCGCGGGTTCTGCCGCATCCTTCGCCGGGCTCTGGTCCATCGGCTCAGCCTTGATCTCCTGCTTGACCTCGGGAAGCGCCGCGGGTTCCAACGCGGCCGCGGGCTCGTCCTCCTCCTCCTCCTCTTCATCCTCCTCCTCCTCGTCGGAGTCGTCGCCCCAGTGGATGCCCTCCTCCCACTCAACCTGCTCCGCTGGGGTATGCGATTGCAGCGCCTTGAAGTGCCCGTCCCCCGCCCTCGTCGCGATGGCGTCGTCCGTTCGTTGGTCGTAGACGTCGCCATCCCGCGTCTCCTCCTCGTCAGTAGAGCTATCGTGGTACCCGAACTCATCCGTCCGAGTCATGGCGGCGCCTGGCTGATCCCATCCCCGCGGCGGCGGAGCCCGAGTACCCCCTTCGCCGTCCTCCTCCTCTTCGTCCTCGTCCGAGAGCTCGTCCTCCTCCTCGTCGTCCTCCTCCAGGGGATCGTCTTGGACCATCGGCACCGCCCTGGGCTTGGCGAGAAACTCGGATCCGATCGGGACGACCAAGTTGTCGCCGTCCTTGTCCTTGTCGTAGTCGTCGCGTTGCTTCTTCTGCGCCTTGGACTGCTCGAGCGCGATGTCGGTGAACTTGAGGATGGCGCCGCGTTCTTCTTTGGTGCGGGGGCGCTTGGGGAGCGCGGGTTTGGGCGGTGCGGCAGCCTCCAACGCGGAGATGGTCTCGACCATGGGCACGCCTGGCGGGACGGCGGACGCCGCGGCGACGGTGGGAACCACCGGCGCGGGCTGCGCCATCCCGAGCCCCACCGCGGCGGTCGCCGCGACGGTGGGAACGACGACGGTCGGCGTTGGGGCCTTGTCGTCGCCCCCGCCACCCAGAGGATCATCGTAATCCTCCTCATCGTAGTCGTCGTCGTCCATGCCCCCGCCCACCGGCACCGGCACCGGCGCCGTTCCTCCCTGCTGCGTATTGGTTGTCATCACCGACGCTGGATCTACGGATGCCACGACGGGTACCGCGGGAGCGGTGGGCGCCTGCTCCTGCTGATCCTCGTCGACCTCATCGTAGTCGTCGTCGTCCTCGAACTCGGCGAACATGTCGGTCGCCCGGTAGCCCGCCGGCAGCCGCTGACCGCGCCTTCTCCGTGCGGGCGTGTGTTACCCTAAAACTCGCGTGGCTTTTCGAAAACCAACAAACAAAGGCAAATGCGCAAAGGCAAATGCGAGTGCGTCGGCGAAGCTCGTTTTGTGACTGGGACACTGTGTGTGATTCCGAGACTCAGTTGTACGCCCGTTGTACGTGAAAGCAGTTGGAAGCCAATGCCAAATGCGCCCCACTCCGTGGATAACGAAAACCAAAAACCATCGTAACGACGTCACTTCCGAGAGCGCACTCGTTCGATACCGAACGCACTCAACATGGCCTCCGCATGCGCCTCATACATCGCACCCGCCCTCCGTGCGCGCGTCTCCACCACCCGCCGCACCGCCGGACGATCCACCAGATCGGTTCGCGCGATGGGCATGGACATGAAGCAGGGATCCGGAGCCGAGACGGTCGAGGTCGTCCTGGACCGCCCCATGGGCCTGCAGCTCAACAGCGGCCGCGAGGGTATCGGAGCCTACGTCGCGGGCATCGTCCCGGACGGTAACGCCGCCAAGGAGGGATCCGTCAGGGTCGGGGACGTCATGGTGTCCTGCGGGCCGGGTACCGGCGTCGACGCCAGGGACGTCGACTTCGACGTAATAATGGACACCCTCGCGGAAAACCCGGAGGCTCCCACCATGAACATCACCTTCAAACGGTGGCCGGACACCCCGAACAAGACCTCCCCCGAGGGGTACATCTGGCTCGAACGTAACGCCAAGCGCGAGGACGTCGTGACACTTCCATCCGGGCTTCAGTACCGCGTGATGGATGACGGGTCGGGGCCGTCGGGTCGCATCACCCCGGACACGCCGTGCTCGTGCAACTACGAGGGCAAGCTCATTGACGGCACCGTGTTCGACTCGTCCATCAAGCGCGGTAAGCCCATCACGTTCGCGCCCAAGCAGGTCATCCGGGGCTGGACGGAGGCTATGGGGATGATGAAGGAGGGCGACCGGTGGGAACTTTTTATTCCGGCCGAGCTCGGATACGGCGGCCGGGGGAGCCCATCCGGGAGCATCAAGCCCGGCGACGCGCTCATCTTCGAGATGAAGATTGAACGCGTTAACCCCTAAGTGGCCCAGCGGTGGTGGTGTGGTGGGAGACGCGTCGTGGTGAGTGGGGGAGTGAACGCGCGCCTTAGATGAGATTTTCCAATAAAAGTCAGAAATGACGCGATACCCTAAAACCTCTGAGATGTGGACTCTTCGCCGACGCCACTTCGCTCTGCGTCTCGGCGTGGAACGTTCGAACGTATCGGCCGATCGATGAGCATTTCTGTTGCTCGCCACGGCGCGGCTGCTTTTCCCATCTTCTCCAACGCGGCCAAGCGCGCCACTCGCCAGCTCTCCGCGTCCATCCCCGCTAGGCACCCTCGCCGCCACGCTCGCGCCTTCTCCGTGAAGACACGCGCCGAGATGGAGTACGATTACGACATCTTCACCATCGGTACGCACCCCCAACTCGTATCCGCGACATATATTGTCCTCGGCGCCTCGAGACGGGGCGCGATCGCGCCGGAATCCACCGGCCCGCGCGCCCGGCCCGCGCGAGCGTCGACGTCACTCACGAAAATCTCCGGGATAAGGAAAAGGGCGACGGATTTAACCAACCCGCTTTAACCCTTCGTCCACCCAACAACACCGTCACTCACCGTCCGTTCCCACATCCTTCCCCCGCGATCTTCCCCAGGTGGTGGTTCCGGCGGTGTCCGCGCGTCCCGCATGTCCTCCCAGGCGGGCGCCAAGGTTGGCCTCGTCGAGCTCCCCTACTCCCCCATCTCCTCCGCCACCGCCGGCGGCCTCGGCGGAACCTGCGTCATCCGCGGCTGCGTCCCGAAGAAGCTCCTCGTGTACGGCTCCGGGTTCGAGTCCGAGTTCCGCGACGCCGTCGGCTTCGGCTGGGACCACGGCGGCTCGATGCCCGAGTTCTCCTGGGAGAGGCTCATCGCCGCCAAGAACGGAGAGATTGAACGCCTCAACGGCATCTACGGGCGCCTTCTGGACGGCGCGGGCGTCGAGAAGTACGAGGGCGCCGGTCGCGTCACCGGCCCCAACTCCGTCGAGATCACCGACGTGGACGGCAAGAAACAGACGGTCACCGCCAAGACCATCCTCCTCGCGCCCGGCGGCAGGGCGTGGAAGCCCGACATCCCCGGCGCCGAACTCGGCATCACCTCCGACGAGGCACTCGCGTTTGAACACCAGCCCAAACGCGTCGTGGTCATCGGCGGCGGATACATCGCGGTGGAGTTCGCGGGGATCTTCCAGGGCCTCGGATCCAAGACTGACATCGTGTACCGCGCGGACCTGCCCCTCCGCGGGTTCGACCAGGAAGTTCGCGAGACGGTCGCGACCAACTTGGGCTCGCGCGGCACGGGGATCCACGCCGGCGCCAACCCAAAGGCTGTCACCAAAAACGACGACGGGTCCCTCACCCTGGAGCTCGACAACGGCACGACGATCGAGTGCGACTGCGTGATGTGGGCCACCGGCCGCGTCCCCAACACCGACCGGCCGGACCTCGGCTTGAAGGAGGCGGGCGTGGAGCTCGACGCCAAGGGTGCCGTTGTGGTCAACGAGTTCTCCAAGACCACCGTCGACTCCATCTACGCCGTCGGGGACGTGACCAACAGGGTTAACCTCACCCCCGTGGCGCTCATGGAGGGCATGGCGTTCAAGGACACCGTGGTGCTGGGCAAGCCCACCAAGCCCGATTACGAAAACATTCCCTCCGCGGTTTTCTGCCAGCCCCCGGTGGCCACCGTGGGCGTGACCGAGGACGAGGCCGTGGCCGCCGGTATGACCGTCGACGTCTACACCAGCACGTTCACCCCGATGAAGATCTCCCTCGCGGGGCGGGTCGAGAAGGCGTTCATGAAGCTCATCGTGGACACCGCCACGGATAAGGTTGTCGGCGCGCACATGGTCGGACCGGACTCCGCGGAGATCATGCAGGGCATCGGCATCGCGCTCAAGTGCGGCGCCACGAAGGCACAGTTCGACTCCACGGTGGGCATCCACCCCTCATCCGCGGAGGAGTTCGTCACCATGCGAACCCTGACCCGCACCGTGGGGCCCAAGGTTGAGGCGGCGGTTGGCGCGAAGGCGTAAACGACGGCGGGACTCGCACCGGAAAATAGGTGAACGCTTCCTTTAAAAGTTACCTTCGTACAATAAACTCTTAACTCTTAATACACCGTCACTCGTCTCACTTCGCCACGACTCCCTCGGCGAGGTCGTACCGCGCCTCGCTGTCTCGTAGCCCGTCTTCCCTGAACTTCCCGGACGCCACCGCGGACGCGAAAGGTCCCCACCGCTCCGTCGCGGCCTCCGCCTTCATGTCGACTCTCACCCTGAACCGCATCTCGATCGAACACCTCGCGCGGTGGAACGGCTGCCTTCCCTTGACGTCGATCCGCCTGAGCTCGTCCGTGAAGGACTTATCCTCCTCCCACCTCGCGGCGCCGTGCCACAGGTCGAACGAGTCGAACACCATCGCCGGACCCGTCACGAAAACGTGCGCGTCCTCGGAGGTGAGCTCGGGAAATTCGAATTTGGCGATTTCCTCCGCGGTGAGTTCCCCTTCGCCGCCGCCGAACCCATCGCCGCTGGTGCCTTTACCCGATGCGTTCCCCTCGGCACTGCCTTGCCACAGCGGCCTTAACAGGCGGTTAGTACCCGGGATCCATGTTTTCGGGTTTAGCGTGATGCCTTTCACGTTGTACTCCTTCTCGGCTTCCGAGTCGTCCATCGAGATCTTCCGCTTCTCGAACTTCCACTCGCGTTCGCCCCCGTCCTTGGGCAGGCACACCACCAAGGGCGACTGCCACACCTGCCCCGTCGGGTCGATCGCGCTCCGCGCGATCCAGATGTTGACGAACCTGTACTGGTACCGATCCCGGTCCGGCATGGCGAGGTCCGTCCAGCCGTCCTTGGGCCGCTGCGGCGTCTTGGGGTTGGTCCAGCTGTCGGGGTCCCTGTGCAGCCGCGTGGCGAAGTGGATCTTGGAGCTCACCACGTGCCCCTCCGGCCGGCGCATCACCCAGTCGATGGCGTCGTCTTCTAAACTCGGGTCGAGCCACCCCGTGCCCGGTAGCACCTCCACGCACGATTCGTCGCCCAAGTGTTTAAACTGCGACTTGATGAGCTCGGCGCCGGCGTCGAAGAGCTCCGGCCAGAGCCCCGCGTGCCCGCTGCCCTGCGGTTCCATTCGCCGCCATCCACTCTCGAGGACGTCCCTCAAGTGCACCAGCGCGGGATCCTCACGCGTGGGCAGGGCGATGAAGTCCTTCGCATTGACGGATCCGATTGCTTCCCGTGCGGCGTCGTTGATGAGCACTTTGCGATCGACGCCGCCGTCGTAGTACGGGACCGTGGCGACGCGCTCGCCGCATGTGAGGAGCGCGGGAGGCTTCTCGATGACCTTGGTCAGGTCTCTCGGTTTCTCGTTCGCGGGTTTGTCCGTGGCCACCGCGCGCGTGTGCGGGACGCATCGCGCGGTCCTCAATCCGGGTGTCCTCGATCGGGTGCTGACGCGGAGGGAGGAAGTCGCGCGGGGGCGCGATGCGGGGCTCGATGCGGCGCGTGTGGCGACCGCGGATTGGGTACACGAGGCCGCGAGGGACATGACGCGATGTGAGTGACCGGGGTCACGCTCGCGTCGTCCTGAGTGGCGTCGAACGAGCTCGGTTGATGGGGAAGGTGCCAACTCTGAAACGGCTTCTGATTGGCCGAGCCAGATCTCTGAGAGAGTGTTCTCGGAAGACGCGAAAGAGTGTTCTCGGGACCGTCTCCACGTCTCCACCCCGCGCCCCTCTCTTCACAACCCTCACCGCGCGACACGCATGCAGCATCCTCGCACGATGCCCGCCACCGTCAAGCCCCGATCCCTCCGAGCCGCGCGCTGCGTCCCGGGGTGGACGCCCCTCTTCGCCTTCCTCGCCTGGTTCGTCCTCGGCTCGCTGTTCGCCTGGTTTTCTCCCTGCCACGCCGCGAGCTCGAACCCGATGGACCACGACGACCCGGCCGACACCATCGCCTCGTTCTCGGAGTCCATGATGCGCGACGCCATGTGGGACATGTACGACGCGGACACGGGCGCCATGCTCAACAACAGCAAGGCGGAGGTGGTCAACGTCGACACGGAGGACCCAGACGACCTCGACGTCGCCCTCTTCGTGGACGCCGATGATATGGGCGGAACGATGGAGCCGAACACCACACAAATCGTCCAGATGTGCGAGTTTATGTTCCCGGAGAACTGCGAGAAGGAGACGCCTTACGTCTGGGCCCCCGAGACGTACGACTGCGGCGAATCCGACGAGGCAAACGCCGATACCGGCTTCGTGTGCTCCAACATAACGGCAAACACCGACAAAGATGGCGACCTCGCCGTCATCGCCGAAACTCGAGCCCCGGGCGCCATGTGCATGCCCGAGAACCCTGAAGATGCCGACATCGAGACGGACGTCGAAGCCGCGCAGGAAGACCCTTCACCCACGGACAGGAGGAGGAAGCTGTCGCAGGCGAGCGCGAGGGGGCGCAGACGCAGCGGCAACAGATCCCGACACATCCGCGCCGGCCGAGCCCGCGGGACCCGCAACAGCCGAAACCGTCGGGGATGAGACACACAAACGAGACGATACACGTGACGATACGACGGACAAGATTGAATACGAACCAAAAAAGTACAAGAACCTCGCTCACTCCTCGCCGTCGTCGAAGTAGTCAAAATCCATCAGCGCCGGTAGCGTCGGAAACACCGAGTCCCTTTTCTCGTCCCTTTCCTCGTCCCTGTACCGGCACCTGCGCACCCACGGCGGACACTTACTCACAAAGTACAGAGGAGCCCCGCGTCGACCCCCGTCCCCGGTGTCGACGTCCGACTCCCTCAAATCCACGTCGCCGGAGCCCGCCAACACCACCGTCCTCCCCGGCGGCCCGGGGGGACCGGGCGGACCCCGCGGCGAGTTCGGTGCCGGCGGTGACGGCCGCGCGGGTCTCGGCGGCCTCGGCGGTCGCGGCGGAGGAGGCACGTCGACCCTGTCCACGACCACCGGCGCGCACGTGCCCTCCTCATCCAGGGCGAACACGTCGAACCCGCACGCGTCGGGAGCCGCTTCGAACAGCGGCGTGGCTCGGAAGCGCAGTTGTTCAATCAGGCTCGAGTAGGACGGATCGCACAGGCACAGGGCCGAGTTGAGAAGTCCCAGTCCCTCGCAGCACGCGTCCGCGTCGTCGTCATCGAGCGATGCGATCAGGTCGCACCGTTGCGCGTCGAGAAGAGCGGCGAATGCCCCGGGATCGTCGCACACGCGCACCACGTCGATCCGGCTTTGATCGATCCCGCCGGCGCCTCCCGCGTCGCCTCCCTCTGCGCGCGTGAGATCCCGTGAACCGACCGTCCCCGGCGGCGGCGGCGAGTTTGGAGCGTCCGGTGGATACGGCGGGTAAGGAGGGAACGGCGCGGGCGGGGACTGAGCGGGTGATGCTGCCGGGAAAGGCGCGCAAGCTCGTCCGCCCCGCGCCGTGAAGCCGCACTCGACGGGCGCGGCGGCGAACATGGAACGGAAACTCGCGGGAAACGATCGCAACACGTCCACCACGTCGTCCTCGCAGAAGCACCTCGCGTCGTTGAGTTGCGCGATTGTCTCGCAGCACGTGGCCGTGAGGGTACCCGCGCATCCGTCCTGCACCAGCCGGATCAGCGTCGAAGTCGCGCACCTTTCCTCGGTCACCCCCGCTGCCTCCTCCTCCCCCGCGACCTCCTCCTCCTCCTCCACCAGCAGGGCCTGGCACCGGATGCCCACGCGCGTGTTGACGCCGCACCTCCTGGGCGCCGTCGCCAACGCCGGGACCAACGCGCCCTGTCGTTCCCTGTCGAACCCCAAGAACGGCGCTTCGCAGAAACACGACGCGTCGTTTAGAGATACCAGTTCGCTACAGCACTCCGAAGACGCGTCTCCAGGGTCGGTGTCGAGCGGGCCGCACAGGGTCACGAGCGCGTCCAGGCGCGTCTCGGTGCACACGTCATCAGGGATGGACTGCGCGCGTGCGGTTGCCAAAATCGCCGCGACGAGCGTGACTCGCGCGCGGCGCCGCATGAGTGCTCTGAGTGAGCCCGGTGGCACTGAGCGTCGTTCTCGGAAGCTGTGACCAAACCTCGGGACAACAGTCGGCTCCTCCAAAGCGGGCTGGGTCGAACCTGCAGTGGGTCAAAACTCATCGAATCGACGGCAGTTGGAAAAAGCGGGAAAAGCGAATCGCGAAAAATTCCCCAAATTTAGATCGTCGTTTCTTGAGTTCTTGAGGCTCAAGTCAATCTTATCCACGTGGACACCGTGATGACTGTACCACTGTGCGGTGCCGAAGCGTCCTCTGGACCGCGAAACCCTTCATTGGGTTTTTGTTAGGGGAACTTTTGGCATTCATCCGCCAATTTGGACCCGCGCCAAGGGAGTCGCGCTCGCCCTCACACCGCACGCTCGACCCCAAGTTCACACTCGATCGATCACCGCAGAGTGCTCGATTAACGATGATCGCCTCGCTCTGCCCCGCGGCGCTCACGCCCGCGCGCTTCGCGCGTCGGGCCGCAAATCCGGATAAAAAGATTACCAATGCCCGCCGCGCGTTGGTTCGCCCCGTTCGATCGACGTCCCGTGTCGTCACCCCCCGCGCGGCGATGTGCCCCAACCCCAACCTCGGCGACATGTCCAAGCTTCCCGGTGACCCCTCCGTCGTCGTCCACACCAACATCGCGATGGGCGACAAGAAGCTCGCCTTCATGAAGGCCGCCTCCAAGTCCGTCGCCGACTGCCTCTCCAAGCCCGAAGCCTTCGTCGTCATCGCCGTGCTGGACGAGCAGGACATGATCTGGGGCGGCGAGGAGACCCCTTGCGCCATCATCACCGTCAACTCCCTCGGAGGCATCAACTACGCCAACAACACCAAGCTCTCCGGCGAGCTCACCGCCCTCATGTCCGAGTTCGACGTCGCGCCCGACCGGATGTACACAAACTTTTGGGACATTGGTTTCCGCGAGAACTGCGGCTACAACGGCGTCACCTTCGCCGAGGGCGCCAGGCAAGCCGCCGCTGCCTCCCAGGACGACGACGAGGATGACGACGAGGAGGAAGATGTCGTCGAGGAAGAGGAAGAGGAGGAGGAAGAAGAGGAAGAGGAAGAGGAGGAGGAGATCGTCGAGGACTCTGACTCCGACTCCGACTCCGACTCTGACGAGCTCTCTGAGGAGGACCTCGCCAAGATAGAGGCGGAGGCCGCCGCCGAGGCTGAGGCTGAGGCCGAGGCCGCGAAGGCGAAGGCGAAGGCTGATGAGGAGGAACGGATCAGGCGAGAGCAGGAGGAGGAGGAAGCCGCCGAGGAGATGATGGCGCTCCCGGCGAGCGCCATGGACGGCAAGAAAAAGAAGAAGG
>Ga0209631_10005915_pt1 | contig 12744 bp, 5 predicted proteins | sample COG_08_FD_184752 | JGI IMG/M metagenome (GOLD analysis project Ga0209631, IMG submission 184752) | Pelagic Microbial community sample from North Sea - COGITO 998_met_08 (SPAdes) (version 2) | ecosystem: Environmental > Aquatic > Marine > Neritic zone/Coastal water | place: Helgoland, sampling... | reverse complement strand
TCGCGGGTGCTGGGGGGTCGGGAGTGAACGGCGGGGCGGGCGGGAACAAGAAGGGGAACCCGCTGGAGTTCATGAGTCTGCTCATGTCCCTCACCAAGCGCTGGTGAGAGGGAGACGCGTTAAGTGTTACGTAGAGAGTTTGTAAACCTGTGCTATCATCGACAGTCGAACTCCACGCCAACTCCCCGCCCTGACTGCCTGATGCGCGATATTTTCGAGGCGTATGGCTTTTCAGTCACAAAAATGTGATGATCGACGGACCGTCGCTTTTATGAGTCATGCACATGAGTCATGGTGAGCCACTTGTCGGGGCCGGGCACGCTTGGTGCGAGGGCAGCGACTGACTTGAAAAGGCAGGGTTACCACACCCGACCGGTGCGGATCGAGGCGCGACAGGTCGCCTCCCGATTCGCCCGCGAAGCCCGCCGGAGACCCTCGTTTCCGGCGGTCCTCAAAGACGCTTTTTTCGAACTCGGAGCGTCGTTGCTTTCAAAGGAGTGCTCCATCTGAGAGGGGCTCACGAGAGCGAGAGCGATGAAGAGGTCCGCCGCGCTCCAGGTTCTTGGGGTCTCAGATGACCTGGACTCCAACGCCCTGCGCCAGGCGTACAGGTGAGCGTCGCGTGCCCCTCTAATCCCGCCTTTCCGCGCGGATCTCGCGCACCGGCAAAATCTTCGCAGGAACAACCGAGAGACGTCCCTCGCTCGACGTCCCCCGCCTCCCCGGCCTCTCTCACACGTCCTGACCACGCACCCACCGACCGCGATCCGACATTCGCAGGAAACTCGCGCTGAAGCACCACCCGGACAAAAACCCGGGCGATCCCGACGCCGAGCGCAAGTTCAAGGAGGTCGTCAGCGCGTACGAGTGCCTCACGCGCGAGGACGACGACGATGCCATGGCGGACGTCTTCGACTCCGCGGACGACATGCGGGACTTCGCCGCCAACTTCTTCGAGTCCTTCTTCTTCGGCGGAGGGTTCCCGGGGTTCAAGGGCGGCGGCGGCGGCGGCGGGAAGCCCAAGCGTGCGCGCGACTCCAAGGCGGCCGATGGAGACAAGAAGGGATCCAACGCGAACTCTGACGAGGACACCGACGACGACGACTACACCGACGACGACTACGACGAGGACTACTACGACGACGACTACAGCGACGACGACTACGCCGACCTCCACGACTTCTTCTCGCAGCCGCCGCCGGGATGGCGCGGACCGCCGGGGTTCAGGGCACCGAAAGGCGGCGGTTCAGCCGGGGGTTGGTTCGGAAACGCCACCGGCAAAGGTTCGCATCCGGGTAACCAATTCGACGAGTACCAACGAGCTCGGCGTCAAAGGGAAGGCGGCTCGAGCGTGGACGACGACGAGCTGTTCGAGCGGCTGGAACGCATGCGCAAGGAGGCTGCGCGGTACGCGGCGGAGCTCGCGAAGAAGGAGGACGAGGCGAGACGCGCGAAGCAGCCGCTCGAGAAGCTCCAGCGGCCCACCCTCGTGTCGCGGACCGACACCAGCATTACCCTGAACCTCTACCGCAGCAAAAACACCAACCAGACGTTACCGAAGGACCGCTGCTGGGAGCTCTCGCTGACGAAAGAACGCGAACGGAACTACTCGGTGTTTACGTCGGTGAAAGGTGAGACGGTGGTGACGGTGTCGGACCTGACGCCGGGAACCAGGTACTGCTTCAAGGCTAGGGTCGGCCGGGTGGAGTCGGGCGAGTCCGCCGGCGTGTCCGAGTGGGGACCGTACTCGGTCGAATCCGCGTACGCCACGTCGGGCAAGGCGCCGCCCGAAAACCACGCACACAAGGCGAGCACTCAGCACAAGGAGCCCGAGAAGGCGGCTGAAGGTGTGGTGACGAACGGCGAGGATACCACCGACGGCGCGGGGTCCACCGCGACGCTCAGTAAAAAAGCCAAGAAGCGCGCGGCGAAGGAGAAACACGCCGCGGAGGAGGCTGAGGCTGCCGCCAAGGGCGCCAGTCAGGCTGCCGCGGAGACCAGCGCCGCGCAGGATAGGCAGGCTGCGCTGCGAAGGGCCGCCGAGGCTGCGGCGGAGCGCGAGATGGCTGAGATGGAGGAGATTCGTCGCAAGATGGAGTCGAAAAAGCAGCGGGAAAAATCCACGGTGGACGCCTCGCTTTCACACCAGGGCAACGCCGAGGGACACCAACCGACCGGCCAGCCGCCCTCGGGCAACACCGAGGGCCTGTCCAAGAAGGCGTTGCAGCGCAAGAAGAAGAAGGAGAAGCTCGCGGCGGAGACGGCGCAGCGGTTGGAGCGCGAGTCCGCCTCCGCCGCCGCGGTCACCGACGAGGAATTCGCCCGGCGGCTACAGGCGGAGGAGGGCGGGTACGCGTACCAGCCCGGCACCCTCGAGAGCGACGAGGCGTTCGCGAGGAGGCTGCAGGCGGAGGAGGACAAGTACAAGACGCACGCACCGCCCACGACGCAGCCGCCCACGCAGCAGCAGCCGTACAACCCCGTACAGGCCGCGCCGGCTATGCCGATGCCCAAGGGCAGGACGCAGCCGCAATACGCCCAGCCGACGACGCAGTCGGCGTTCGGCGCGGCGTCCAACGCCGCCGCGGCGCCGCCGCTTCCCCGGGGCGCGCCGCCGCCTCCCCCGCCGGGCGGACCCCCGCCCAACGCGAACAGGCTCCCGCCGCCCAAGGCTTCCGCAGCGCCCGGGCCGTTCGGAGCCCCCCCGCCGCAACAAACGTACGGAGGTCACCCGCCGCCGCTCCCGCCGGGTCCCCACCCGGGACCCACCCACCCTCACGGCCAATACGGCGGAGGTCCGCCGCCGCTTCCCCCGGGCGCGCCGCCTCCCCCGCCAGGAGGCCCGCCCCCGGTTTCGATCGGCGGCGGCGGAATGCGACCCAATCCTTACGCGGCTAATACGGCGCCGAACCCTTACGATCCGTACGCCAATCCGTACTCGAACGCCCACGAGTACGGTCAGTCGTCCGTCTACCACCCCGCACAGCAGGTGGATGATGGATTCACGCGTACGCAGGCTGACCGGTGGAGTGCACCCGACCCGTGGGCCGCCATCAACGGCGACGGGGGAGAAGACGGCGCCGACGCCGGATTCGAGCTTCCGTTCAACGGGGGATTCGAGCTTCCGTCGGATGACGATTTCGTCGGCGCGGTTCGAGACCACGCGGAGACGCGTCCCACCCAGCGCATCCAGCGCGGGCCCGGAAGTGTCCCGCATCCAAACGGCGGTTCTCAAACCCACGGCGGTGGCGGTTCTTTCCACGCCGGTTCTCCGCAGGATGGCGGTTTGTTTGTACCCGGTACAAGTACGCACGCCGCGTGGTCCTCGTCGCCGCCGGGCGACGGACGCGGCGGCACGGGTCATCACGATTCGATTCATCACGCGCATTCGAACGGCTACGGCTACGACTCTAGCCAGCAGCAGCGGCACGACTCGGCGTACACCGCGAACGGCTACGGCTACGACTCCGGTCAGCAGTACCCGCGGAGGCAGTACCAAAACGCGCCCGGGTCTTCCCCGCCCGTCGGATCGTTCGGTAACGATTCTTACGGCGGCGCGTTCGGCACGTCGCCGGGGTCGGCGTACGGCGGTTCCTTCGGCGGCGGCGGGGGCGTGTGGTCGGGTCTCGAGTCTGGTCGTCAGCCGCCCGCATCAAGCTCGGGTGCCGCCAAGCGCGGCGGGCTCGGCGGCGTGAGCCTGGAGGGGGACATGGACGCTTTGAACCTCGGCGGCGGATCGATCTTCCCGCCGGGGGGCTCTTCCTTTTCGTTTCTCGAGGAAAACGGCGGAAACTGAGGCGGGAATGAAGGGTGCACACAAACTGACGAACTGAATCGAAGGACGAAACGAAGGAGCGATAAACGGAAAACGGGCGGCGCGTTCACATCCGCGCATACGTACCTAGTGTCTCATCACGCGGGCGTTGGTTCCCCACCACCGACTTGGCTTTCCAGCAAGAACCTGATAGATCCGCTAGGGTCTCGTTCAGGGGTTGCGATGGCCATCAAATTCGGAGGGGGGCCGGCGCCTTCGAGACAACCTACAGTGTTTTACAATGCATACAACTACGAGCATACAATTACGAGAATAAGTGTCTACCTCGCATTCGCTAGTGTCTACCTCGCAGTCACGTTGTACGATCGCCTGACGATGGTATCGTCCGGGTAGTACCGCGCCGGTCCGGGGCTCGGGCCTCCCCTAAACGCCGGGTCTCCCCCGCGAACGGTACCGGATCTGAAGCTGCTCCGTCCGCCGCCGCCCCCGACCCGCCCGCGATTCGCGCCGGAATCCAACGTGTAGTGCCCCGGCCCCGGCGACGCCGCCCCGTTAGGCCCGTCGTGGGATGCCGAATTCGTACCCGCGATCCGCGGGCCGGTACCGAACAACCCGACGCCCGTCGACCCGTTCAATCGAAGCGTCCCGCTCGTCTCGTTCACGATCCGCCGTCGCTCCCACGCGTCGTTTTCTCCGTACATCCAGTCGTAACTCCCGGGCCCAGGGAAGTTCGCAACCGGGTTAGCGTCGTAGCCCTTACCTCGAGCAGCCTGTCGCCCGAAACCCCGGTTCGGGGTCCTCGGCGCGTTGTTGTTGGTCGCGGCGTCGCGCGTGCCCCCGCCGCCGCCGCCACCGACGCCGGTGCCCGCGCTTCGACCGCGAACGAAGGTATTCCCGAGCGTCGAATCGTTTCTTCTCGCCGCCGTCACGAACCCGCCGACGACGTGCGACTTTGTCGACGGCGACGACGGCACTTCGCGGCCAGCGTGGGCGTCGTAGTGCCCCGGCCCGGGGCTATCTATCCCACCGTTCATCCCACCGTTCGTCGTGCCCGTGCCCATGCCCACCAGGTCGCCGCCGCTCATCGACCGACCGAAGGTTCCCTTGCGACTCGACGGCGACAGCGCCGACGCCAGTTTAACTTCGTACGCGCCCGGCCCTGGCGAATGCGACCGCGCGGATAAGGACGATCGTTTACCCGTGCCGAAGCCCGTCTGGGGTCGCGACGGGTACCGCCCACCCGCGGAGGACGCGCGGGATGTCCGGCCGAGCGTGTCGAAGTCATCCGACCGACCGGTCGCGTCCAGCACCAGCCGAGGAGACTCGGTGTCGTAGGGACTCGGACTCGAAGCCGTCGAATTCATTCGGTTAGCCCCCGGGGATGCGATGTCGTCGTCCCACGCGGACGACCGGGACGGCCCCCGCGACGGGACGCCCTCCGCGGCGTGTCGGTGACCGCGCTCCGTGCCGCCCAACGCCTGAACCCTCGAGGGCGAGCGCGTCCGGTCGAATCCAGACACGTTCGTGACGTACTCGCCGGGGCCGGGGGTCTGTTTGGTCGCGGAAGGCTTTCGCCTCGACGCGGATTGACGACTCGCGCTGCCCCTGCGGACCGCCGCGAACCCCGCGGTCGACGGCTTGCGCACGCTCGACCGGGTGGTGACCGACGCCGTTTCCCGCGTCTTTCCCGCGTCCGACGCTTCGTCACCGTCCGTCTCCGCGTCGACGGATTCTTTGAAAGAATCTCGAGACGCTCGCTCGTCCCTGCCCCCCGCGTAGGCCATCGGCGCCAGCCTCGTCTTGACCTCGTCCAGGTACCGAGTTCCCGGCGATCGTGCCGGTTCGTCCGGCACCGGTCGCCGTTTCGCCTTCGAGGATGCAAAGTCCGTCGTCTTGTGCGGGTCCACGCCCTTCATGGATCCGGCGACGACGCCCGGTGAGTACCTGTCCGGCCCTATGCGATCATCCCCGCGGCCGCTGTACGTGTCCCGTGTGGTCGGGACGGTTGGTATCATGTCCCGGGACGTGTCGTCGGGTGACGGTTCGTATCCGTGGCTCTGCGCACGCGCGGGGATGCTGGGCGGCGCCGCGGAGGGCGGGCGGTCCGCGGATGATGAGAGCGCCCTGCGATTGGTAGCGGAGAGGGTCCTTCCGGTGGGTCCCACGCCGGTCGCCGATTGGTCCCGCCCGGATCCCACGCGCTTGATCCAGAGGTTCGCCTTGTGATCGTAGTACGTCCCGGGCCCCGGGGATTTGAGGGCGGTGTCGGGAGCCAGCCGGGGTCCGCCTCCGAACCCTTTCGTTTGGGAGCGGGCGATCGTCGTCGTCTTAGCCCCGATGCCCATGACCGACAAGTCGCCGTACGCGCCGGGCCCGGGGACCCGACCGGGCCGGACCATGCCGGTGTCTCGCCTCGCGGTGCCGAACGGGGCGCCGCGGACGGAATCACGCTCCCGAGCGCCTCCGTACGACCCGGGACCCAGAGCCTGGTACGCGGTGGGAGGGTTGGATATTTGCATGTGAGCGGCGATGGGGATCAACACGTGGGGGATGCGATTTGCCGACCCAAGGGTTGGGCGGGGGGTTGAGGTCGGTTCGGGGGCGTACCTCGCTCGTCGTCGTGCTCGACATGCCCGTCTGTCGACGGGCTCGATACACGAACGCCATGGCGGTGGATCCGGGACGATCGACGTGTGCTGCGCGCGTGATCTGTGGACCGCCCGGCCGACCAGACGACATCATCAAGTCGTTCTGGAAGCACAAAGATAAGACCTTTTACGCTGTGGTCTCGGAATGACACCTCAGCGCACGTTTTTCGCACTATTTGCCCATAGAGCGACCGATCAAATCCAAAAGTTAACACCCGCCAAACTCGAACGCAGGAAAAGACGCGAGCCCGCGAAAGGGCACCTTTATTCCATCGCATCGCGCCGGGGGTTGGCGGTACCTTGGGGTGTCGTATCGACGGCGATGTCGATCGCCGTCACCAGTCACAAGCCCGGCGATGTCCTGGAGCAGGGTGCCGAGTGCGTGTTCATCGCCGAGTGCGGCGTGGGGAAGGACCGCGTGTGCGACGAGGTTCAGATCTTACTGGGCGTCACCGGCTGGACCGGCAAGAGCTGGAAGACGGTGCACGACTGCGCGCGCGTCGACCCGGGGACCGGCAGGGTGAGCGTCAGGTGGCGGGTTCCCAAGGACCAGTCCCCGTCCGACGCGTACGTCCTGAAGGTCCAGTCGCATCCAAATAACGGCCCGACGCCGCAGGTCTGCGCGGAGGTGTCGGGGGTCAAGGTGACGACCCCCCTGGAGATCGTGCGCGTCGGCCGCGACGAGGTGCAGGTGCGATGGTCCCCGGGCGCGCTGCCCGCGGATTTCGAAAAGAGGGACGGGTGGAGGCTCGCCGTGGACGTCGTCCCCGTCGCCGACGCCGGCGAATCACACGAGGACGTCGTCGGCGACCTCTTCCTCCAGGCCGCCACGCGAGGCCTCACCGTGCACACGCATCATCGCTCCGTCCTCTACGACGTCTGCAAGGACGAATCAAACAAGCGGAGCAAACGCCTGACGCTCACCACGAACCGAACCTACCGCGTCGCCCTCGCCGGGTTCACCGTCGGCGAGCTCGAGGCGGTGTTCTCCACGTCACGGGCGGAGTGCAGGATGGGGATGGTTCGATTGGCGGCGATAGGCGGGGGGTACAACACGCTTCAGTCGGGAGCGAGGCGGGTCACGCTGGGAGACGCCGAGTACCGCCGCGCGGCGCCGGAGAAGCCCGATCCCCCGAAGAAAACACGCGGCGGCGATAAGACTCCACCCAAGCCTCCGCACAAGACGCCGCAAAGAGAGGGCAAAGAGAGGGACACGCGCGACGGCGAAGAGAAGGAGAAGGGCGTCGGCGGCGACGAGGAGGAAAACGTAAACGGCGAATCGGGGAGTAGCGACTCCCCGTCGATTCGTATCCCCGACGATTCGAATGACCCCGACGATTCAGATACGTCCAGGCGGGACGGGTCGCCGGGAGGAACGTCGGGGTCCGTGCACATAGGCGGCTTCGAGGTTGGCGAGCGCGGCGTCGGTCCTTTCGGTTCCGGCCGCGGGATCAACGTGTGCGTCCTTCGAGCGAGTGACCTCCACGTGGTGTTCGAGCGCACGTGGGACGTCAGCGGCGGGCGGAAACCGAGCGAGGCTGGGGCCGCCGCGAGGTCCTTGCGCGCCGCGTTCGAGCCGAAGGTTAGCGCCACGGTTAGAGCTGGCATCGAGATCGACGGGGGAGATAGCGGGTCCGGGGTCGACGGATCGATAGAATCCGCCGAGGAGGATCCCGACGCCGGCGCGCTCGCCCCGGGCTCGTCCCGTCGACACGAGTGGGGATCGCACATCGTCGCGGTGACCACCGCGGGCGGCTGGACGATGTCGCGCGGTAAGGACGATACCGACCACGGCGTCGGCGCCGCGTTGGACGCTCTCGTGAACGCCCTGGGCGGCTCCGAGGAGGACAAAGCGGCGGTGAAGAGGAGCGTCACGGGCTCACCGCCGGGTCAGCCCGCGGGTGTCGCGATGCTCGCGGCGTGCTGCGCCAACGGCGGGGTACGCTCCCGGCTGTGGTGCATCGCGGGGAGCGGACCGAAGGACCGCGCGAGCGTGGCCCTCACGCTGGGATGCGCCAAAGGCGAGTGGTTCCCGGCGCTTCACGGCGGGAACGTCGGCGACGTCGCCGAGACGGATGCGAAAGTTCCGTGGAGCGCCTGGGGCGAGGAGCCCTGGTTCCTAAACCCACACACCGAGGTGGGTGAGATGGACGCGACGTCAGGCCCGCTCAATTCTTCATCGCCACTCGAGGCGATCGCGCGGCGGCACGAACGGCCCGGTGCGCTCTTCGCGGACGACGCCGCCGTCGCCGCGTTCACCGCCGAATCCGTCCGAGTCGCCAGGTACCGGACCCTCGTCGCGGACGCCAAGGGCGAGATGGTCAAAGAAGTGGACACTTCAACTCGCGCGAGCGGCGGTACTACTGTCGGCGGCACTCCCCGGACGGTGGCGACGGGTCTGACGTCCGCGCTGCTGGGGTACGCGCGGGCGCACCTCGGAGCCGCGGGATGGGTTCCCCTCTGCCGGCTCCGCGATTGGACCAACCCAAAGACAAAAACCAACCGGGGGAGCGGCGACTCTACCGAGGCGTCACCGAACGGGCATCACGGGCATCGTGGAAGTCACAGGATGTCTGGCGAGGAGGTGTCATTGGTGCACCAAGCCGAGTCCCTCATCGCTGACCTCACGGCGACGAGGAGCGCGTACGTGATGTCGGAACTGGTCGCGGGTGGCGCGGCGGATTACCTGGCGAGGCGCCTGTCGTCTCTCGTGACTTCCGAGGGCCGGCTGCTTCCCGAGGGCGGCGGTCCACCCCCCGAGCGGTTCGTCGAGGGGTCCGGCGGCTGGGGAGCCAAGGCTGGGGCTGCGATCGAGCGGGGTATAGGGCAATTAGGGGCGAAGGCGACTCGCGTGGTGACCACCGCGGCGGCGCTCGTGGGTCCGCGCTGCGGCGTCCCCGCCGACGGACTCGCGGGTCTATCCATCGACGACCGGGATTTTGATCCCGAGGTTGCGGCGGAGGCTCGGAGGCTCGCCACGACGCTCGCGCAGCTGTGCGTCCACAACGGCGCCGCGCTCCTTCCCGATGCGGTGAGGCGATGCGGTGCGCAGGACGCGTTGATTCGATCGTTCCTCGGCGGCTGGCGCGGTTCTTTCGGGTCCGGCGGCATGTCCGAGGTGGAGGCGTGCGTGGAGGAGCTCGCCAACGCGGACCTCACCCCGATCGCCGTCACGCTCAGCGCGCCTTTGAACCTCGGTTCGGACTCGGACTCGGATGTCGAGTCGGGGGGTGAATCCGGGGGTGAATCCGGGGGTGAATCCGAGCCTACGAGTTCAAAGCGAATTAGGTCGGTCAAGACGGTGCCTTTCGCCACGCTCACCGCGCTGAGGGCGGGATTTACCTATCTCCCGTCCGCGTTCAAGTCCTCGAACGCCGCCGGTGTCGTCGGGGGTAAGATACACGTCCTCGACGTCGTCGCGCCCGCCAAGCCCGGGGAGACGATCGAGCTGCCGGACCCCACGCCCACCGTGATTGAAGAGGAGCCGATCACTACAAGTGACTCCACCCCGCCGGGTATCAAGTCCGCGCCGATGGAAAACGGGGTCGAGCCGTGGGACGGGAGCGACGCCGGGACGGTCGACGACGAAGGCATGGCCGACGAAGGCATGGCTGAGCTCATGGGATCCCCGATGAGGGTCCTGCCCTTCACGGAGTCCGCCAAGAAACTCATCAAAAACGACCCAAACGCTCAGGGCGGATCCGGTTCCGACCTCCCTCACCTCGCCGCGGGCCAACCCCCGGCGCCGGCTAAAGCCATAAACCCTAACCCACCCCCGGCGATCAAGGGCGGCGTCGCGGTGTTCCGCGCGAAGGACGGCGACTGGGATGCGCACGTCGCCATGGTACGGCAGGCGCCGCGGCTCGTCCTCCTCGCTCAGTCGAAGGGCGCAGTCGCCGCCGTGTTCCTCTGGCCCGCGCGCGACGACCGGCACCCGCGCACGCAACCCTTGCTGCCGAGCCCCAACTTCGACACGCCGGTGGGTATACCCGCGTTCGTGCTGCCGGCCGTCGACCTCGACCCGGCGGTGAAAGACGCGGAGATCGACGGGTGGGAGCTGACGACGGGCGGCGGGTGGGCGGACGCCGGGGGTTCCACCGAGGCGGTGGCGGCGCGGTGCGGCGACGCGCTCGTCGCCGCGTGCGCGTCTCGGCCGACGCCGGACGCCGCCGTCGCGCTACGTCGTCGCGCGGCGCGCTTCGACGGCGCGCGCGCGAGGCTCGCGAGGGCCAAGGAGGATGCGAGGGTGAAGGCGGAGGAGGAGGCGGCGGCGAAGAGGCGAACAGAGGAGGGCCGCGACGGTGGAGGGGGCGAGCAGTCGTACTGGGACGTGGCGAGGGGTTGGCTCGGGTACGGCGGGAAGGACGGCGGTACGGAGGAGAAGAAGGGCGGCGACGAAGGGAATGACAATGATGAGACGTCGATGGAGGGCGAGGGGGGCGATGTCGAGACGGAGAAGGTTTCCGGAGAGGTTGCCGGAGACGCGGAGCCCCGTAAAGACGCCGAGGCTGAACAGCCGGCGCCCGAGCCCGAGCCGGAGCCCGAGCCCGAGCCGGACCCAACGATCGTCGTCGACCCACACGAACTCGCCAAGGCCAAGCGCTGGTCCATCGCCATGCGCATCGTGTACGCGCTCGGCGACCGGGGTAAACCCTTCCTGGACAAGTCCTTCCCTCCCTCTCGAACGTCGAGCGGCGGCGTCGGATCCGTCCGGGTGCTCTGCCTCGACGGGGGCGGGATCCGCGGCGTCGCGTCGATCGTCGTGCTCGAGCGGATCATGGCCCAGGCTGGGCACACGTACGTCGGCGAGTGCTTCGACCTCGTCGTGGGTACGTCCACCGGCGGGATCATCGCCATCGGCGCCGGGTTACTGCGGATGACAGTCGCGGAGGTGGCGGATCTTTACGAAAACACCGCCGAGCAAATCTTTGTCAGCACGCCTTACCTAACCGCGGCGCGGTACGGCCCGGGTCACAACGCGGCGAGGTCCTTCGAGTCGCTCATGACTGACATCATGGGCAAGGAGTTCGACCAGCCGATGTACGCGTCATGCGCGCACGAGCGGTGGTACACCGCGGGCGTCGGCGGCGGCGGCGACGACGACGCGGGAAAAGGCGCCGGGTGCAGACCGGGCGGACCGCCCCGCATCTGCCTCGTCTCATCCATCGTCTCCCGCACGCCCTCGACGCCGTACTTAATGCGCTCGTACCGCCGAACGACCACCGCGACGGACGTCGCCACCGGGGAGATGCCCGGGGATCACAGGCCGGGCGCGGTGAGCGCGTTACGGGCAACAACCGCGGCGCCGTGGTACATGGCTGAGCACGCCGTGCAAAAGGAGCTCGGGCTGGGCCGCGCCACGTCGGATTTTGAATCCGCCGCGCCGGGTAAGACGGGCGGTGAATACGACGAAACGGACTCGGACGGCGACGGCGCGGGTGAGAGGGAGGCGGAACACACGGGCCACGACGACGCGAGCAGGGTCACGACGAAGCTTCGCTTCGTCGACGGCGCCATCGCCAGTAACAATCCAACCGCCGTCGGCGTTTTCGAGGCGAGGCGGCTGTTCCCTCGGGACCGGAAGCTGTGCGTGGTTTCACTCGGTACGGGCGCCGCGATCCCGCACGAGGTTCCCAGCACCGGGTACGCGCAAGGTCAGTGGGTCAGTAACCTGATCGCCGCGACGTGCGACGTGCTGCAGGTGGACGCCACCGTGCGGCACGTGTTGGGCGCTGGGGATCGATATTTCCGGTTTCAGCCGATGGGCAAGACGTTCGGGTGCGAGCTGAACGACACGAAGCGGGAGACGATGGAGGCGCTGCGGAGGGAGGCGACGGAGTATTTGGACACGGAGGCGGCCAAGGCTCAGGTGGCGGAGCTCGCCGCGCTCCTGCGCAAGTGAGGAGAGAGACGCTTGCAAAACATAGACTATTCATAGACTGTCAAACTGAGTCAGTCTGGCCAGTCACTCGTCCGAGAAAAAATAGGGTTAGGTACGTTCCCGCGGTGCCAGATGCGCGCGCGCGGGGAGGGTTTATCCCCGGCACGTCGCGCGCTTCCCTCTCGGGAGGCGGACACGCCGGTTGTCGCCAGGTGTCCGTCATGGCGACGCCGATCCCCGAACCCGCGGACGACGCCCCGTTCGTCGTGGGCGGCACCCTGGAGAAACTTCCGTGGCATTCCTACATCTTGAGGGGGGCGCTGGACACCGCGCAGCAGCGGAAGCTCGTGGACAGGATCGCATCGCTCGCCGGGTACGCATCCCCGCGTTGGACCGAGCGCGCTGCCGCGCAGGATCACCCCCTCATCGTCGCATCGCAC
>Ga0209631_10005910_pt1 | contig 12750 bp, 14 predicted proteins | sample COG_08_FD_184752 | JGI IMG/M metagenome (GOLD analysis project Ga0209631, IMG submission 184752) | Pelagic Microbial community sample from North Sea - COGITO 998_met_08 (SPAdes) (version 2) | ecosystem: Environmental > Aquatic > Marine > Neritic zone/Coastal water | place: Helgoland, sampling... | reverse complement strand
ATTATCTGATCTTAAATCATCAGATCTTCTATCTCTGTCACCTCTTTTTTTAAATCTCGAAGGTTTTCTATCATCTCTTCTTGAATTTTTAAAATCTGATCTTCTATCCGCAAATCTATTTTTTCCTCTACTACCTCTTCGGTCAAATGATCTGCCTCCTCTTTTTCGTCTTTGTGTCGCTTCACTGCCGGGTTCTGCTCTAAAATTAGGATCTATTAATCTTTGTATGGCATTCCATTTTCCTCTGTCTTCATTGCCAACAAAACTTAAGGCAGATCCTTCGGAACCTGCACGCGCTGTTCTTCCAATTCTATGTATAAAATCTTCTGGCACTTGAGGTAAATCAAAATTAATAACATGTTTAATTGCTGGAATGTCTAAACCTCGGCTAGCAACATCTGTACCTACTAATATTCTAAAATGGTTATTTCTAAATGCTTTAATTACGCGATCTCTTTTATTTTGTCTTAAATTTCCATGAATAGCATCTGCATCATGATCGTCATATTTTAATCGCTTGACCATTTTTTCTGCATTCCGTCTAGTTTTTACGAAGATTAAAATAGACCCTTGTCTTACATAAATTTCTTTAATTAATTGATTATATTTATCTCCATCTTTGACTCTTAGTACTTCTTGTTTAATTTTTTCTATAGGAGTTGATGTTGATCCAACTGAAATTCTTACTGGTTCATTGAGATATTTATCAGCGAGTCTTAAAATATTTCCTGGTAACGTGGCTGAAAATAATAACGTTTGATGTTTTTTTGGAACTGTTTCTAGTACTTGATTAATTTGAGGGGTAAAACCCATGTCAAGCATTCGATCTGCTTCATCCAAAACCAAAAATGAGGTATTATTGAGTCTAAGTGTTTTTCTCTTAAGGTGATCATTAATTCTTCCAGGTGTTCCAACAATAAGCCTTGGATTTCTTTTCATTTGCTTCAATTGTTTTTGCATAGAGTCTCCACCAATAAGTAACGCTGTTCTGACATTGCCTCTACCTATCAAGCTAGTCATAGTTTGCATAACTTGCGTTGCTAACTCTCTAGTGGGCGTCATAACGAGAGCTGTTTCTTTTTTTGTTTTAAGCAAAAAGTTTATCAAAGGGATACCAAAAGCAGCTGTTTTACCTGTGCCTGTTTGTGCCGTGCCTAAAATATCTTTTCCTTCTAAAGCAATCGGTATGGCTTTAGCTTGAATGGGCGTCGGTGTCTTAAAATTAATTTTTGCTATTGAATCAATCAAGGTTGGTTCTAATTTGAGTGATAAAAAATTTTCCATTGAGATTTTGATCTTTTAATAAAGCTAGATATTGATGACTTATACCCTGGTTTGAACCCATAGCAACACTTTGTTATGATTATGAGTGAAAAAAAGAAAGAAAAGAAAGAGCTTTAGACTTAAAATGAAAAGAAGAAGACAAAAAAGGAATACAAAAGGTATTTTAAAAATAATTAAAACAGGTAATAAAAATGTCAAAAAGATATAGCGGTAAAAGCTTTAAAGACTCTAGTATAATGAAAAAAGCAAAATTGACCTTAAAAGAAAAACGTAAGCTAAAAAAAGAAAAAAAGAAAAAATAATGTGTGGACGTTATAAAATCTCAAAACCAGTAAGCAAAACTGTAGATCTTGTTAAAACTAATATTAAAGTTGAAGATACAGACAATTACAATGCACACCCATCACAGAAATTACCAATTATTAAATCTTATACCAATGGTAAGGCACTTGAATTATGTGAATGGGGTCTTGTTCCTGGATGGTCTAAAAAATTAGAAAAATTTTCTCCACTTATAAATGCTAGAAAAGAAACCTTAATGGAAAAAGTTACATTCAAGAACTTAATACAAACATCAAGATGTGTTGTTCCAGCAGATGGGTATTATGAATGGAAGAGAGAAGATAAATCTAAAGTTCCTTATTATTTTACTAAAGAGGATGATGAAATAATGTTTTTTGCTGCAATCTATCAAAATAATCAATTTTGTATAATCACAAGAGAAGCCACAGAAAAAGTAATCGCTATACATCACAGAGAACCTATGATCATCAATCAAAGTCAAATCAATAATTATTTGAATGTAAAAAAAGATGCAGTGGAAATCCTAAATTCTATTAAACCTCCTGCACTTAAATTTCATGAAATTAGCAAAGACGTAAATAACCCTGTGAACAATGATCCTGCTTTAATAAAGCCTGTTAACTAAATGACTAACATTTCTATCACTAACAGCAAAAATAATGTCGGCGCTTATATCAATGATATTGATCTTCAAAAATTGGACCAAAGTAAAGCTGAAGAAATTAAAAAAGCTTTAAATCAATTTGGAGTTATTTTTATAAAAAAACAAAATTTAGATCCTGAGTCTTATCAAAACTTTGCAAAATCTATTGGCCAACCTGTTGTTTATCCAAGATTGAAAGGATTGAATGAAAAATTTCCTTTTATAAATGTCATTGAAAGAAAGCCTGATGATAAAAATTTGAGTTTTGGCTCAAGCTGGCTTCATCAAGACACAAGTTATTTAGCAAATGATAGACCAAGGTATACAATGCTAATGGGAATAGAAATTCCCGATGGACAAGGTAACACTATTTTTTCATCGGGATTTAATGCTTATGAAAAACTCCCTAATGAAATTAAAGATAAAATTAAAGATGCTACAGGTATTTTCTCTTCTGCAGGTCCAATCTCAATAACAAGACTTGAACGAGAAAAAGAAATGGGAATAAAATCTTCTGAAAGTATGGAAGCAGAACATCCCATTGTAAAAACGGTCAATGGTAAGAAAACTTTATACGTCTCTCCAGGTCATTTAATGAAAATTAAAAGTGTTAAAGAAGAAGAAGCTGATTACTTAAAAAATTATTTAATAGAGCATGTAAATAAAGAGGAATTTATCTTCTCATATGAGTGGTCAAAAGGAGATATTTGTCTTTGGGATAACTTAAGTATTTTACACATGGCTAGTGAGATTAAGAACTGCAGGAGAATTATGCATAGAATTACAATTAAGTAATTACCTTTTTAAAATTGTAAGGTGGCCCATTTTTCTTTTATCTTTAATTTCTTTCTTTCCATAATCAAAGAAAAACTCATTTTCATTAAAAGTTTTTAATCTATATTCTTCAATTTCTCTTCCTAAAATATTTATCATTTCAGCAGCCTTAGAATTTTTTCCAATCGCTATAATTTCTAGGTTGCACACTGCTCTTACATGCCCTTCAAATTGACTTATATTAAAAGCATTAATTGTAAGATGACCAGAATTATGAACTCGTGGTGCGATCTCGTTTAATAAAAGATCATTGTTTTTATTTATAAAATACTCAACTGCCATTGTTCCTACGTAATTAAGACGTTCAGCAATTTTTTTTGCACTCTCTAAAGCTTCTTTAAAAATTTTATCATTTATTTCTGCTGGGATTTTCGAGTGTTTTAAAATTTGATTTTTATGCATATTCTCAATTGGTTCATAAATTGACATTGCTCCATTTTGAAATCTCGTAAGAATTACTGAAATCTCTTTCACTAGATCTACTTTTTTTTCTAAAATATAGTTAGCAGTAAAACACCAGTCTTTTTTTATATCCTCTAAAGAATTTAAAACAAATTGACCATGTCCATCATATCCAAGTGTATTTGTTTTTAAAATTCCAGGCAACAAATTTTCATTATTTGATATATCTTCTGCTTTTTCTATGAAAGCCCATTCTGTTGTTTGAATTCCTAGATCATTTACAAAAGATTTCTCTAGTTTTCTATTTTGAATAATCTTATTAATATCGGGGTTAGGATAAACTTTTTTTTCTTTATCTATGATCTTCAATACATCTACAGGAATATTCTCAAACTCAAAAGTAACTACATCTACGCTTTTAATAAAATCTTTTATCTTGTTTTTATCATTATATTTAGAATATATAAATTGATCACAATAATTTTGTGCAGGTCCTTGTTCGTCGTCAGATATAACAACCGTTTTTATATAAAGTTTTTTTGCAGCTTGGCACAGCATTGAACCTAATTGACCTGAGCCTATAATTCCTAAAGTGATTTCAGGCATTGTTACTTGGGTCTTTTTTTAATAGATTGTGTTTGAATGCGTCTCCACTTTTCTAAATTTGATTTTATTTTTTGATCAAAATTACCAATTATTGAAGCTGCTAATACTCCGGCATTAAATGCACCATCAATAGCTAAGCATCCTATTGGTACACCTTTTGGCATTTGAACCATAGATAATAGACTATCTAAACCCTTAAGTTTTTTAGTTTCCATTGGAACACCTAATACTGGTAATGTTGTAAAAGACGCAACCATCCCTGCAAGATGGGCAGCTCCACCAGCACCCGCAACTATTACACCGAAACCATTTTTTTCAGCATTTTCTGCAAATTGAAACATTCTTTTTGGCGTTCTGTGTGCACTAACAATCAAAACTTGAAATTTAACCTTTAAAATCTTTAGAATCTTCTCACAATCCTTCATTACGGGGTAGTCAGACTGAGATCCCATAATAATAGCTACTTTATTATTTTGTTTATTGCTTTTCACGAATTAATTTAACAATTTTGTATATAAAAACAATGGCCTAATGTTAGTTAGGCCATTTGTTAGTTTTTGGAGGAAAGATGCTAAGCGCGAGCTCTAAAAAGTAAAGCTTTTGGTGAATTTTGGAGCTCAAAAAGTGAGATTTTTTTAAATTTTTTATTAATGTTTTTATTTTTTTCTTTCTTATAGGTTTTACTTTTCATATTTCCTTATTAGTTGATTTTTAAATTAGTAAGTAATGCTAAAACTGCAAACGTGATTTGAAATTAATGATGAATTTAGGCAAAGATTTGTTCGCTATTAGTCAAATTTATATTTTTTCAAATAATTCTTTAGGAAGTTTACTTACCGTGCCATTGATATTAATCACTGCTAGCTCCACATCAGCTGAAACTAATATTTCATTATTGCGCACCACTTCTTGTTTTAAATTTAAACGAACAGCAGTTTTATTTACTACATGAGTACGCACCTCTAAATTATCTTCAAAATTCGCAGATTTATGATATTTTACATTACACTCTCTAACTACAAAAATAGCATTATGAACATTTTTAAGTTGAGCATGACTTAATTTGAGATGGTCATAAATCATTTCGGTCCTTGCTCTTTCAATAAAGTGCAAATACCTAGCATAATAAACAATGCCCCCTGCGTCGGTATCTTCATAATAAACTTTAGTTTTAAAAGTATGAAACTTGGACATGCTAAAACATATGCCTATTGAAGAGACATTTCAATAAAGTATAAATTCTTTTTTTTGTCTAATTTACGCCCATCAAAATACAAAATTTATTATTAAATTTAAATTATGAAAATACTATCAATTATATCATTGCTACTTTTGTTAACTAACTGTGCAAGTGGGAATATGGCCAAAGTCAAGATTGGTAAACGTTGCACCACTGCTAATGCAGATCAACTTCAAGAGTCTTCTTATGTTTGGTTTATAAGCAAAGAAGCGCTTAAAGATTTTGACAAAAGAATAAATAAATCAAATTGTTTAGATAGCTAAAAAAAGAACTATAATTTAGTGATCTATGATAATAAGGGGAATGGATTTGCCATTACCCCTTATTATTTTATGTGTAATCATTATAATTGCATTAATTATTTTTCCACTAATTGTTTCATATAAAGCTGAAAAAAATACTTCTTCTAACGAATGGGATAAAATTAAAAAATATGGAAATAAGATAAATAAAATTACGAGAAATAAAAAAATTTAAATTGCTTTTCTCTTATTTCTTTCTTTATCTAGAAGTCTTGTTAATGCATCTACCATAATATCTGATGCTTTGAATATTTCATTACGTTGAAATTCATATGTGCTATTACTTTCAGGATTAGTTTTGTCTTCAATAATTATTCCTTCCTCTGGAGAATTATTTTTAATATAAATTAAGATTAACCAGTCATCCTCAGCTGCGTCGTCCCATTTAATATATATCTCACCTGTTTCAAACCTTTTATCTATACATCTTATAATGCTTAAATATTTTGGAATATATTTTTTGTTAAGTTGAAAACATAAACTATGAGCGGATCTGTAAAAACTTTCCAGCGCATATTCAATTTTTTGGCGTTCCTCATTATAAACTCTTTCTTTTTCTAATAATGCCTCTTTATCATCAGTTTCTTCAACTTTAATACCTAGACTTGCTACTCTTTCTCTTATCGCTTCATTTATTTTTTGTTCTCTAATTAATTTGTATTTTTCTTTAATTTTATCAATACGCTGTTGAACTTCTTCATAAGACTCTCTTTGTTGGTTTAATACATATTTTTCAAGACTTTTAATTTCTAAGGACTCTCTTTTTCTAAATTCATCTATTTTTTTTTCTAGTTTTATTTGTTCTAAAAATTGTCTTTGTTTTTCAGCTCTTTCTTTTCTTAGTTCTGCTTGCTCTAATTTTATAAATTTTTGTAGATCTATTTTTCGCTCTTTCTCTAGTTTTTGCTCCTCACGTAGTTCGTTTTTTTTAGCCTCTAGAGTTAGTTTTTCTTGCTCTGCTAGTTTTTTTTGAACATTTTTATTTTCTTGTTCAATTAACTTTAATTTTAATTGCCTTTGTTTTTCTCTTTCTTCCAATACAACTTTTTTAATTCCAGACACTCTATTAGAAATACCATTAAAAAAATTTTGCAGAGATTGATCTAGATTAAAATTAAATCTAAACAATGATTTAATTTTGTCGTTTAATTTTAATATGTTCGATACAATTACTCTAGTTTTTTTATTACTTTTTTTTTTACTTTTTTTACTTGTTTTTGAATTTTGTCTAGCCTTGCTTTTTATCTTGTCTTTTTTCCTTTTAATTATCTTTTTATTTTTAGCTAAACCTTTTTTAACTTTGCTTCTTTTGACAGAACGCTTTTGAGGTCTTTTTTGTTTTTTTCGGGCTATATTTTTTCTTTTCTTTTTTTTCATGTTCACTAATGTCTAAATATCATTTTTTATGGTTATATATAGCTTCTTATATGATGAACTGATTAAAAGTTCTTAACAATTTATAATTGAAAGCTACTAAACTAACCCTCTTTGAAAGTATTTTTACAGTAGTCCTATAAAACACTTAATTTTTAACAATTGATGGAGGTCGAATCTATGATTTCTAATTCTATAATTATTCTATAAATTTTAAAATTACGCCGCTAGGGTTGTTTCTAATTCAAATTCTAATGTGTTTAATTTATCTATCAATTCCTTTTTTTTTTCTTCAGGCAACAAAACAAGCGGTGGTAGTATATTTTGAAAATTTACATCTTTTGTTGAAAGGTAACTGTGTAACGCTGATATAAGATTATATTGATCAAATGTTTCTCTTACATCAATTAATTTTTTGTTTTTTGTTTGGGTCTCTTTATTTTCAAAATCATCAAATACTTTTCTAGCTAAAGAGTGTGTAACATTAGTTACTGCTGATATACATCCTGAGCAATCAAGCTCTAAGCCTTTTAAAAGTTTAGCTTCTGATCCTGGAAACATTAAAAAATTTGGCAATTTTAAATTTTCGAATAAGTTATAGCTGGAGTCTTTACAGCCAATAATATTTTTTGGAAATGTTTTTACAAGTTTGTTTACAGCTTCTGCTGAAAATTTATAACCACTTAATTTTTCAAAATTATAAAGAATAATTTTTATTTTCGGTATTGAATTTATTAGTCTTGCATAAAAATCAAAAACACCTTCATCTGTATTTCCTTTATAATAGGCAGGCGGCATAATTAAAAAATCATTAAAATCAAATTCCATAGCGTATCTCACAAGATCAATATTTTCATTTAATGAGTTGTTTCCTGTACCTAAAAAGAATTGTTTTCTCAATTTATGACTAGCTATTTTTGTAATGAGTTCCTTTTTTTCATTAATTGAAATTAATTGGCTTTGCCCAGTAGAGCCGAAAAAGAATACGCCGTGTAAACCTTTTTGGATAGCTTGACTTGCATGTGCTATAGTCGCATCAGTATTGAGTGATCTGTCTTTATTTAAGACACTTAGAGCTGCTGCGTATATTCCTTTTTTGATCATAATCTTACCTAAATTTTTTTGTCTAAGTTATATTATTAAAAATAAAAATGAAAGTTTTAGTAATTCAACCAAAAATTGGAATGGGAGATATGGTTATTTATTTGCCATATATCCATGCTATTTCAAAAAAATATCAAACCCCCGTATCAATTTTGGTTAAAGAAAATTCCAGAGCTAGTCAATTGCTTGCTAAAGATAAACATATTGATGAGATTATTTTATTAGATAGATCAAAAAATAATTCTGGATCTCATGATGGGTTTTCTGGATTCTTTAAATTAGTTAAACAGTTAAAGTCAAAAAATTTCGACAAAGTTTTTATTTACAATAGTTCTTTAAGATATTTATTAATTTCAATCATGGCAAGAGTAAAAAAAATTGCACAATATCCCCTTTTTAGAAAAAAAGATAATATTGTTACCTCTGCAAAAATTTTTACTGAAAATGAATTAAGTATAATAGTTTCCACTCAACCAGAATTAAAAGTTGATAATAAAGATGTTGAACGTGTCAAACAAAGTTTTTCGAAAGATTTTAAACATATCTGCTTAGGTATTTCTGCTAGTGGACCAACAAAACGTTGGGCAATAAAAAATTTTATTGACCTTTGTAAAAAAATTAATGAAAAGTTTCCTGCAAAATTTTATTTGGCAGCTGGTACTAATGATGAGTATTTAATTAATCAAATTCAAAATTCTGAGATAGGAAAAAATTGTTTATCATTTAAGGATTTAAAAATAAGTGACACAATGCCTATGATAAAAAATTGTAATCTTTATGTAGGAAACGACACTGGCTGGTTACATATTGCTTCTGCATTAGGTATTAAATGTGTGGCATTATTTATGGATAGTCCGGTTCAAGCATATGGAAAATATTCTCAAAATATAAATGTCATTGTGCCAGAAGGAGAAACAGAAGAAACTACAACACATGATACTTTGGGTGCTGACAAAATTTCTTTACAAAAAGTTAGTGAAAAATCATTAGAACTTTTAAATTAACTAAAATCAGTTTTAATTATCTTTTCCTTAGCTTCATTAACAAGTTGGCTAAGTCTTTCAGTCTTAACGTCTCTATTCATGTCAGGGTGTATTTTTTTTTGAAGTTGGTTTGCTGCTTTAAGTACCTCATCTTTAGAACATCCTTTGCTTAAGCCTAATAATTTATAAGCATCATCATTAGTTACGCTTGATGAACCTGGTGTTTTTCCAAATTGACCTTGAGAAAATCGGCCAGAATTTTTTAAAAACTGAATTAATCTCCATAATTGCATCATTTGTAAAGCGGTTAATCCTTTAATTTTTAAACCACTTAAAATTACAAATAAAAATGGTAGTGAAAAAATATACTTTCCAGCAAAAGTCAAAAGCATTGCTAAAATTAATGAAAAATAAACTGCAATTTTTTTTATTGTAGTTGCAATTCTTTTAGAGCTGGTACGGGCGAACCAGTTTAAAAATAAATAAACAATGACAAAAATGATAATTCCTATTAAAAACAAATTCATATAATTCTTTACTATGAGTATACCAAAACTTAAAAAAATTGAGAGTGAGAAAAGGTATCACGACATAGCTCTAGCAGATGAGTATTCTTGGGTCGATCAATCTAATATTCTAGAAGTCCTAAAAGACGCTAATAAGCTCAATCCTGAAGTTAAAGAATATATCAATGCTAATAATGAAATTACAAATAATTATTTTGAAGATACCAAAAATTTACAAAATAATTTGTTTAAAGAAATTAAGTCTAAAATAAAATTAGATGATACTTCGCTCAAATATAAAGACAAAAAATATTACTATTGGGTAAAAACTGAAGCCAAAGGTAACTATAGCAAGAAAATTAGACAGCTGATTGATGGTTCTGAACCAGAGCAAATATATTTTGATGGAGATCTTGAAAAAAAAAATTACGGTTCTGAATATTTTGGTATTGGATCTGTGAGCATATCTCATTGTGATAATTTAATGGCTTATTCTCTAGATTTAAAAGGATCAGAATATTACACAATTTATATTAGGGACTTAACATTAGGAAAAAATGTAAAAGACATTATTGAAAATACTAGCGGTGGTATAACATGGTCCTTAGATAGTAAAAGTTTTTTCTATTCAAAATTGGATAAATTTCATAGACCCCGTCAAATCTATAAACACGTTATTGGCACTCCAGTTGCAAATGATAAACTTATATTTGAGGAACAAGATGAAACTTTTACCTGTAGTATCAGTCTTACCTCAGATGAAAAATTTTTTGTCATTTCAACTTCAGATCATATAACAACAGAAGAATATTTTTTTTCTTCTTCTGGTGAAGAAATAAAGCCAATCTTATTTCAGCAAAGAAAAAAAGATGTTCGATACTCCATAGACTCATGGAAAGGCTTTTTTTATATACAAACAAATGAAGATGCTAGAGATTACAAAATTCTTAGGTGTAGGACTGATCAAATTGAAAAATTGGAATTATTTATTCCGGCTAAAAAAGAAACTGTTATTGGAAGTTTAGATTTTCTAGATGACTATATTTTACGTGCTGAAAAATCTGATGCAATTCCAAAATTGTATGTAAGAAATATAAAAACTAATAAAGAAGAAGAAATAATAATCTCTGATGAGGTTATCGGTGTGCCAGGTGTTTCATTAATGCAAAGAGATACTAACACTTCAAAAATACGTGTTGGCTGGGAAAGTATGGCGACGCCTAACAAAATCTACGAATATGATATTGTTACAAAAGAAAAAAAATTAGTTAAAGAAACAGAAATACCATCAGGTCACGATCCTAGTAAATATATAGTTGAACGTATAAAGGCAAAATCACACGATGGGAGACTAATACCTATTAGTTTAGTTAGATTAAAAGACACAAAACAAGATGGTAATTCAAAAGTTCTACTTTACGCATATGGAGCATACAAGCATAGCATCTCTCCTTCTTTTAGTGCTTCAAGATTCTGTTTGATTGATAGAGGAATTACTTTTGCAATAGCTCACATTAGAGGAGGAGGTGATTTAGGTGATGCTTGGCATGAAGAAGGAAAAAAGAAATTAAAAAAAAATACATTTTTAGATTATATCGCTTGTGCAAATCATTTAATTGATCAGAGGTATACCCATAAGGGAGGAATCTGTTTTTATGGTGGTTCAGCTGGAGGACTAACTGGAGGTGCTGTTGCTAATATGGCTCCAGATTTATTTTTTTCGATGTTATTACTAGTTCCTTTTGTGGATACGATGACGACTATGCTGAATGAAAAACTGCCCTTAACACCTGCTGAGTGGGAACTTTGGGGAAATCCAATAAAAGATAAAGATTATTTTGAATATATTCTTTCTTATGCTCCGTATCATAATATTGAAAAAAAAGATTATCCTTCAATGTTAATTACTACTTCTTTATTTGATAATCGTGTTCTTTATTCTGAACCAGTTAAATATATTGCAAAATTAAGAGACTTAAAAACAGACAATAATATTCAATTATTAAAGTGCAAAATGGAAGCAGCTGGCCATGGTGGGATGAGCGGAAGAGATAATGCTATTACAGAATTAGCAGAAGAGTATTCTTTTATTTTAAAAACTGCAAAAATTTTAAAGTAACAATCTTAAAATTAATAATATAATCAGAAAACTAAAATCATAATTGCTACAAGAAATAATAAAACAGAACTAATTCTATTTAATTGTTTTTGAGCTGAACGACTTCTCATAAGTTTTCTAACTGGAGAAACTAGTGCTATTAATCCAATGTTTCCGAAAAAAGGTACCAGAGCAGATGTTGATGCAATTAATAAAGCATCTTTATTAGTTATTAGATCCAGAGCAAAAAACCCTGGCATAATACTAATGTAGAATAAAATAGCTTTTGGATTTGAAAAATTAACTAAAAGACCAGTCATAAAACTCTCTAGAAAAACAGAGTTATATTTAATTTTTAATTTTGTATCTTTTATATCCTTAACTTTATACGTATTCCTCTTCCACAATTTATAAGAAAGAAATAAAAAAAATCCTGCAGCTACTATTTTTAAGATATTAGTTATCGAAGGTATTGCTTCTGTTATTGAAGCTATCGAGATAACAGCTAAAAGAGACCATGTAAAATCTGCTATGATAACACCTAACGCTAACGGTAACCCTCCCGCCCAACCATTAGAAAATATCCGAGCTAAAAGGACAATCCATACTGGTCCAGGCGTTAAAAATAGAATGAACATAGCGAATGCGTAAAAATATAATTCTGTAATTGTCATTGAGAGAGTTTAACTTTATAAATTATCAAAAAAATACTTAGCTAAATTAACACCTGTTAAATCAAAATAAGTTTTCAAACCTGTGGGGCTTGTAACATTTATATCTCCAATAAGTTTACTTTGAATAAAGTCTATACCTGCAAAATAAATATTTTGTTTTTTTAATTCTGTAGCTACGATCTTGCTTATCTTCATTTCATGCTGACTAATCTCTATTTTTTTTGCAGATGCTCCTTTGCTCATATTTGAAAGTATGCTTCCTTTTTTTGGTAGCCGAGAGATAGCTCCTTTTATTTTTCCATTAATTATAAATACTCTTTTATCTCCTTTTGAAATCTGAGGAATAAACTTTTGAAACATTAAATGGTGATATTTTTTTATAAATTTATTTATTAAT
>Ga0209631_10005904_pt1 | contig 12763 bp, 10 predicted proteins | sample COG_08_FD_184752 | JGI IMG/M metagenome (GOLD analysis project Ga0209631, IMG submission 184752) | Pelagic Microbial community sample from North Sea - COGITO 998_met_08 (SPAdes) (version 2) | ecosystem: Environmental > Aquatic > Marine > Neritic zone/Coastal water | place: Helgoland, sampling... | reverse complement strand
ATAGAACAGGTTGATCACGGAAATTTGGGGAAACGAAAATACCGTAACCTTTCGAAGTCCAGGCCATCTGATAAAGAACAAAGCGGAGTGGATGCATGGGAATTACTGGGTATCCAAGCAAACACGGGCAAGGAAATAGGCACGGAGGTGCATACTTTATTTGAGAAATTGGAATGGTGGGATGAAAAAACCAATTTATCGAATTGGTTGGAACAACAGGGAACGGGGACATCCAAGCAGGCGATTGATATTTTTAGCCGGGCCATGGCAGACCCGGAGGTTTTGAAAAAATTCTCCATGCCCGCTCAGAAAAGCGTTGTCTGGATGGAGCGTAGCTTTGCCTATCAAAAGGAAGGCAAGATGGTGCAGGGTATTTTTGATAGGGTGGTTTTGAGCTCTTCAGAGAGTGATGAAATAATGGCCGCGGAAATTATTGATTTTAAAACGGATCGGCTCGGAAAAGATGTGGGTCTGGATCAACTGGTTGATCGTTACCGTGGGCAGTTGGAGTCTTACCGTTCTGCCCTGGTTAGGTTAACCGGGTTACCGGAAAATAAAATAAGCATGACCCTTCTCTTTACCTCCATTCCGCAATTATTTTCATGGAAGTAAATCAGGTATATTCAAATGATTGCAGCTAGGTCAGCAAAAAATACCCTGGGTTGCCTGGTTGGGTGTGCGATTGGTGATTTAGGGGCAATTTTTCTTTTTCAGATTCATTTTGCACCGGGGTCTATTCCGCAGGATTTATGGACCATGGTTTGGATCGTGGCGATGAGTTCGGGAATTATTACGAGTGTCATTCTCGAAACTTTTATATTATGGAAACAGTTGGGTGCAAAAGAGGCTTTCAAAACTGCGGTTGGGATGAGTATGATTTCCATGCTCCTAATGGAAGTGGCGATGAATGTGGTGGATTACGGTATGATGGGAGAACCAGCAATTACTTTTTCCGTTCTACCTTTTACATTAGGGGCAGGCTTTTTGGCTGCCTGGCCCTATAATTTTTGGCGATTGAAAAAGCATGGGAAATGTTGTCATTAAGTGAGGGAAAATAGAACTTCAAACTTTTTCTATCCTTGCCCTACAGACTATTTTATTTCTAATCTTTTAATATTATGAAACTTCTACACCGAGAAGATGTTCTGGAAGCGGGACACGATCTACCCACCACTGGCCTGTGTGCCAATATTGGCCCGGCCGAGATGGATGAGCTGAAATTTGGGGGTGAATGGATACTTGCCGAGGATGAAACACTAGTGGCTGATGGTCACGAGCAAAGGTATCTATACATGGTGGTGATGGGCGAAGTGGGAATTTTTAAGGCTAATGATCAGGGGAAAAGCCAGCATATAGCGACTCTAAGTACCGGAGCAGCTTTTGGCGAAATGGCATTTCTGAGCGGAGGAGTTGCATCGGCAAGTGTTCAGGCAGTGGGTGAATGTATTTTATGGAGACTCGATCATGAACGCTTGATTGAATTTATTGGCGAGCACGGTGCGGCTGGTGGGCAGTTATGTTTAAATGTGGCTAGTATTCTTTCCGGTCGTTTGGTCGAAGGTAATGGTAAAGTGGTGGAAATGGGGAAGGAATTACAAGCCTCTCTTGGCCAGCTACAGCAGGTGGCATCTGCTGGAACACAAAAAGACCAGGCTCTCAGGCAAATGCAGGGCAAGGTCGCAAATATGCAAAATGCTTTCAAGGGTAGTGCAGTAAAGAAAAAAGGTAACAACTGGTTTGCGATTGCGGCAAGTGCGGTCGCATTTTTGAGTACTGCTGGACTGGTTGCAATGTTCGTTGCCACTGATGATTCTTCTTCTCAGGTAGGGCCAGATCTGACCAAGGAGGTTCAAGATTTAAAAGAAAACGAGGAGTTTTATTTGGGTTTAAAGAAAAAACTCGAGGCGGAAAATAAGGATTTAGCTCTAGATAAAAAAGAATTGACTGAAGCTAAAGTGGAGATGTCAGAAAACATTGCCAATCTGCTGGACAGCGAGAAAAGTCTAAGAGATGATGTACGAAGCTTGGAGCGTAAGCTATCTGATGCTCGGGATGATATCGTTCGAGCTGGTGCATTGGCTAAGGTTAAGGAAAAAGCACCGGTTGATCAAACTGCGCGTGTGAGTCAGTCTGCGAGCGATGAAATTCTATCATGGGCCAGGAAAAATACGACTTTGGTTTTTCCATTGAGCCTGAAAGCACTTAAGGAAGTTACTTTGCAGGATCGTGGCCAACAGGTGAAAATTCCGGTTGCAATAGGGGGGGCTTTACGTGCTTCACGCTTTCATCCGACTGCTCCTGAATTTCTTGTTGTTGCACAACCTAATAGCGATAAGTTTCTTGCTACGATGCCGATTGCAAATGCTAATTTTATTGAGTCGGTAAAGCCAAAATACGAGCTTTTTATGAGTCGAAATGGTGGCCGTGGAAACCCATTTTTTAATTCCACTAAGAAAAAAGTTTTGCCTGCTACTCAATCTGCTCCACTAACATCCCCTACAGTAAATAAAGCTAAACTGAGTCCAGATAATGATGAGAGTTCAGCTGAAATGTTAGGATCTGCACCCATTGTAACTGGGCGTGCAAAGAGCCCACAAAAATCATCTAACTTATTGGATAGCGTTCCTGCTAAGTCCGTAAAAAAAGTGGATACAAGTGATCATGGTCCAAATTGCGTATGCAGGGATTGCAGAACAAAGAAAATGGGGAAGGGCGGAAGTTTATTCCCTGACCTTTGAGATCACTCCTGATTTCATTTTCAAGTTGTTTTCAGCTTGGATATTTCACCACCCGTCTCAATTAATATACGAAAAAATAGCTTATGTCGTTTCACTCTCTTTTACAGGAGTAATCCTTATCGTAGCACAGCCTCAAACTGGACCTGCCATCTACTCTAGCGGTTCTGCCTGTTGATCCCCTTGAGCCTTGGTACTATAATTCTCCCTCTCAATCCTCGTGGAGCATCTGGAAAAGCAACGCCCGAAGAATTAAGGAAAGGTATGGCTCTCCGGTCGCCCCTCGTTTAGTCCCTCGTAGTGCCTCGCCACGATATCCTCGTGCAGCCCCCTTTTTTAGACCCAAGAAGATTGAGGGAAAGGAAAGAAAAGTGTTCTATCTGCTAAAAAGTGCATGTGCTCCGGCACCAAGGAGTGCGGATAATATAGCAAGGATCAAATAAGCATTGCGATTATTCCAACGGGTCAGTTTTTCCCAACCGGAATACCAATAGACAGAGACTTCCTCTTCATGTCTATATTTTTGAAGGTCATCTAAAAACGCAGAAACAGAAGGGTAGCGGTTATATTTATTTCTTTTTAGTGCCTTCATACAAATCGCTTGAAGGTCTTGAGGAATATTTCGGTGTGGAGCTATTTCACGAGGCAAAGGGAGAGGTTGATCTAAGATCTTCTTTTTGATCTCATATGGGTCTTCTCCTTCCACAAAGAACTTTAGGGTCATCATTTCGAACAGAATTATGCCTAAAGAGAAAACATCAGCCCTGCCATCCAAGTCTGGCTCGCCTTTTGCAATTTCCGGAGCCATATACATGGGAGTTCCATAATGTCTCCCGACTGGAGTTAGGGTAGTATCTGATTTTTCGTTCGGGATATCCATAGCCCCGGAGAGTGACGGTGCACCTAAAACTTTAGCTAACCCCCAATCGAGGACATACACTTCACCAAACTTTCCAACGATAATATTCGCAGGCTTTAGATCTCGGTGAATAACACCCTGATTATGGGCAAAGGCAATAGTTTGGGAGACTTGGATTAAAATATCGAGTAGGCGAGGTAGCGGAAATTTATCTACCACTTCGGGTACTTCCTGGCGTAAATCTAAAAGAATTTCCCTTAAATCCCGTCCATCCACTTTTTTCATGGTGAAAAACAACTGCCCCTCCCGATCTCTTCCCAGTTCATACAAGGGTACTGTGCCTGGGTGTTGAATATTAGCAGTTACACGTGCTTCTCGCAGAAAGCGCTTGGTTTCAATTTCAGACTCCCTGAGATCTTCGTGAAGAGTTTTATAGGCAACATCTCTTTGAAGATTTAAATCAAGGGTGGTGTATAGCTTTGCTGTGCCTCCTTCGGTTAGAAGTTTAAGCTCATCATATTTTAGGGAACCACTTTTCCAACTTCGGGGAAGTATGGAATCGGCATTGTCGGACTTGAAAACGCTGGAAATTTTTGGTTCTTTTCTAATCACATTATTGATTCAGTTTTTCGCTCTGATTTTGTTCGTTGAGCTTTTTTATTTCTGGCTAATAACGCGATATTTTGACCTAAATGCTCTCGGTTTTTTTTCCGTGCAATTTGAATTTGTCGATTTCTTTCCTGAAGGCTGTCACGCTTATTTTGATCGAGTGAATCGGCGCAGTGGGGACAGCAAATGCCAGGTTCGTATTTTGGCGACTCCAGATCCTCTGCACGCAATGGCCAGCGGCAACCAAAGCAAATTTTAGATTCGCCATCTTTTAATCCATGAATCACCGAAACTCGGTGATCAAAGACAAAGCACTCTCCCTCCCAAAGGCTTTTCTCGGGTTCAATATTTTCAAGGTAGTTTAAGATTCCTCCTTTTAAATGGTAAACCTCTTTAAACCCTTTTTTTAACAGATGGGATGATGCTTTTTCGCAGCGTATTCCTCCTGTGCAAAACATCGCCACTTTTTTTCCTTTGTGATTTTGTAAATTCTTTTTCACATACTCATCCCATTGTCCAAAATTTTGAGTTTTTGGATCGACTGAACCTTTGAATGTCCCGATTTCAACTTCGTAATCATTGCGCGTGTCAATTGTCAGAACATCGGGGTCCTGTATGATTTTGTTCCATTCCTTTGGCTCAATGTAAGTTCCTACCTGATCGTTTGGGTTGACGGATGCGTCACCCAAAGTGACAATTTCTTTTCGCACGGCTACGCGAATTCGGTAAAAGGTTTGCCTGGGAGTCACGGAGGTGCGAAAGGGCATATTTGCAAATCGGTCATCCTTTTTTATGAAGGCCATAATCTCAGCAATGCCTTTGGCATTACTAGATAAAGTTGCATTGATTCCTTCCTCGGCAAGAATTATCGTGCCAAGAACATTTAATTTTTTACATTGTGTCCGTAGTTTCTTTTGCCAATCCAAACAATCGGGTAAGTGGGCAAATTGATAAAATGTCGCTACTGTTTGCTCCATGTTATTCTTAAGATAATCAAGTCTGGAAGGATAATCCAAATAAAAATGTATTTACTGAGGCGTAACCTCAATCATTGCTTTTAGAACTCCCGAATCGGGGTTAATGAGATATTCAAATTTTTCCTTAACTTGATCCATAGTAATGCGGTGGGTAATCCAAGGGGCTGTGTTAATCGTTCCATCCTCAATTAGCCGAAGGATTCGGGGGAAATCTTTGGGGAGTGCGTTGCGCGAGGCTAATAGATCAATTTCCCTACGATGAAGGGCAGGGTGGGTAAAGGAAATCTCCTCGGTTGTAATTCCCACATAGACGAGAGATCCACCAAAAGATACATAACCCAGAGCGTTTGACATGGAGTGATGGTTTCCGGTCGCGTCAGTAACCACATCAAAAAATCCCCCCTGAGTTATGTTTTTCATTTGTTCGATTTCTGAACCGTCACCTTTAAAAGTAATCAAATTTTCAATACCATAGTTACTCCGGCAAAATTCGAGTCTTTCTTCGGACATATCCATCACCGTGATCGAGGCACCCGTCAGGCGGTTGAATTCGAGTACAGACAGCCCGATTGGCCCGGCTCCAATAATTAATACATGATCTCCTTGTTGAGGGTTTCCCCGATCCGATGCATGGCATCCGATGGCAAGGGTTTCAACCAATGCGAGTTGTTCGAAAGATAAGCTTTTGGATGGGTGTAACTTATCTGCCCGGATAACAGAGCGTTCGCACAATCCACCGTTCATCATAACTCCAAAGACTTTCAGGTTTTCGCAACAATTACTATATCCCTTTAGACATGGATGACATTTCCCGCAGTTGAAATAAGGTTCAACAGAACAGCGATCACCGGGTTTTACATTGCTGACCCCTTCACCAATTTCCAGTACTTCAACCCCGAGTTCGTGTCCAGGTATACGGGGATAATCAAAGAAGGGGAACTTGCCCAAGTAGCAACTCACATCCGTTCCACAAATACCCATCTGTATGGTCCGAATTAAAGCCTCGCCTGGACCGGGTTTTGCTGGTTCCTCGGTTTCAAAATCTTGAAATTCCTTGGGAGCAATTAAACGGATTGCTTTCATCGCCTTAGAGCAAGGGTAGTGGTGTAACTCATTATGATTGAATGGCTTTGAGCCAAAAATGAGCCATGAGTGATGCTCCATGGGAAGATGGATGAACACCGTCTCCTGCCCAATGTTTAGCTGGAGCATATTTTACCGCTTCATCAAACATAGATTGAAAAGGAACAAAAGTTCCTTCAAATCGCTCCGAAACTTTACGGGCAGATTCACGGTAATGATCAAATTCAGGGAACCATTTATCATTCACAGCACCACATGTAAGAACAAAAGGTTCGCAAATGATGAAACGAGTATTGGGCAAGGATTTACGGGTTCTTTCGAGCAGGGTAATAAAATCATTTTCATAGGTTTTCACGGTTCCATCATACCTTCCATTTAATCCGTGCCAGATATCATTAACTCCAATCAGAATGCTTAAAATATCAGGTTGTAATGCGATGCAGTCTTTATCCCACCTTGCAGCAAGTTGATGTACTTTGTTTCCCGAGATTCCACGATTATGAATGGTAAGGTTTAATTCGGGGTTACCAATAAGTAAATGGGAGGCTGCCATCCAGGCATATCCACCACCAAATGCTTTTTGTGCATTGGCTATCTGGTTTTTCTTATCTCTTCCCGCATCGGTGATTGAGTCACCCTGAAAAAGAATTTTAGTATCTTTTTTTAGGGCTACTTTGTCTATTTTTTGATGGTCGTCACCGAAAGTATCTTTGCAGATAGTTGAGGCAAGAGCAGCCAAACCGGCTGTTCCGATAATTTTTCTGCGAGAAATCGAGAGGGAAGGTATTTTCATAACTGATTAATACGATTACATTTGCATCCCAAAATCAATATCCAAATGATAATAAAAAGAATATCTTTGAATCTTGCGGATTAAAGTTGGGTAATTACTTTAGGAGGGCATGGTCATTATTGAAAAACTTTCTGCACTAAAACTCGAACTTCCACCGCCTCCTCAAGCTGCAGGCCTCTATAAAAGCGTTCTCGTTCAGGATCGATTAGCCCTGTTTTCAGGTCACCTGCCTATTCGTAACGATGGTACTATGATAACGGGTAAAGTGGGGGTTGATTTATCAATGGAAGAGGCAATTGTTGCTGCACGACAGGTGGGGTTAAACATATTAGCGAGTTTACAGTCTGCGTTGGGAGATTTGGACCGAATTGAACGGGTTTATAAATTATTGGGCATGGTTAATGCAGAACCCGGTTTTACTCAACATCCAATGGTTATCAATGGATGCAGTCAATTATTCTCGGATCTTTGGGGTAATGATTGCGGTGTGGGAATCAGAAGTGCCTATGGTGTGTCGGGATTACCCCTCCATGCCTCCGTTGAAATTGAAGGTGCTTTTTTACTTAAGCAATGAGGGTGATTCGATGGACTTTTGGGATGCTCGCTCTTGTCATCGCCTTCTTGCTTGCTGCTTATTTACTTCATCCCATTCTTTTGCCGGGGTATGCCCGATTCTTTCAAAAGCAGAATGCAACCAAGGGTGCGGATGCCATTATTTGTCTGTCGGGTGAACGAACAACAAGAGTAGTTGAATCGCTTCGGTTGTGGAATCAAGGATATTCAAACGAGCTTTTTGTTACCTCGGAAAAACCAAGAAACGCTGAGTTTTCCAAGTTGGAACTTAGTCATTTGCAATTTGCCGAAGCGGTTGCAGCGAAAATGAAATTGGAGGCAAGTTGGAAGGTTTTACCTTCTCTTACCGGTGGAGCAACTTCGACTTTTGACGAGGCCAAGGATGCCCTTGCTTATGCGAAACAAAAGAATTGGAAACGAATCATAATTGTGACGGATGAATTTCATACAGGTCGAGCCTTCTATGCGTTTAATAAAACTTTTGCTGAGTCAAAGGTTAGAGTTGAGGTAGCAGGAGCTGTAAATGAAGTTTTCTCAATCAATAATTGGTGGAGGTCAGACAGGGGAATAATGGCTTATTTGGGTGAGACCATAAAATTCCCAATTTATTTGCTTTGGGACTCCGAGCCTGAAATGGTGAAAAATAACTAGGCTAAAATTTCCTTAATTGGATTTGGTTTTCCGCCCAAGAATGATGGACGACCTGGCAGCCTCCGAATTTTCGTCCCAGTCATTCCTAAGGCTAAGGCAATAGTTGCGTGTAAATCTTTAGGTTCGTATTCAGGGAATGGATCCTTTCCATAATCATCGGTCTCTCCGACGGCAATGCCACCCTTTACTCCTCCACCTGCGAGCATCGCGGAGAAGCCATTTGGGTGGTGATCTCTCCCGCCATTGCCCTTTACTTTTGGGGATCGTCCAAATTCAGTGGTAACCACGATCATGGTTGAATTGAGCATTCCACGGTTACGAAGATCAATCATTAGGGCTGAGACCGTACCATCTAATTCATCCGCCAGTCCATTCAAGGAACCTGTGCCGCGGTGCATTGAATCCCAACTTTTATTTGAAGTGACCTCAACATATCGAACGCCTCTCTCAACTAACCGTCGTGCCAGTAACGCACCTTGTCCAAATGGATGGTTGCCGTACTTGGAGCGAAGGTTTTGCGGCTCCTTTTGTATATCAAATGGTTCAGCCATATCGCCAGACATGAACTTTACTGTTTGATCATAAAAATCGCTGTATGCTTTGACATCATCGTGAGGAAAGTAATGCGAAAATGCAGAGGAGAACTTTTGGGCTAATCGAACTCGTTTGTTTAGCTGTTCCTTATTGATTTCAGGAAGTAAGTCCTTGATCCCTCTTAATGCGTTACCAATCGGGAGTGGGCTGTAGTCTGGTGGAAGAAAACCTGGTCCCGGGTTTCCGCTAGCGATCAGTACGCTGGAGGGGAGGATCGGATCGGATTTACCCAGAAACATTTGAGCCCATGATCCAAGTTGTGGGTGGGTCATTCCAGTTCGTTGTCGGTAACCCGTGTGCATCACATAACGAGCTTGTGAATGAGCACCTGTTTTCGTGGCCATCGAGCGTATAACGGATAAATCCATTGCCTGCTGGGCAAGCTTGGGCAGTTTGTCAGACAGTAAAAGCTCCGGACTTTTGGTTTTAACTGGTTTACTTTTTCCTCCAATTGAAGCCTTTTCCTTGGGGTCAAATGTGTCGGTCTGGCTCATTCCGCCTTTCATGTAGAGAAAAATAACCCGTTCGCATGTGGCTTTCTTAGCAGCAGCAACTTTTTTTGCTTTGTCATCAGCAGACCATAAGAATGAGGGAGCAAGGCTAACCCCTAGGGTGGACTGAGCCGCATGTAAAAGAAAGGATTTCCTAGATATATCGTCTGAGTTGTTGAAAAAATCTTTCATGGCTTAGGTTGCTTATTTGATAAAGAAGAACTCAGGCGTGTTCAATAATGCCCAAATTAAATCGGAGATGTCATCGGAGCTTGTGCTTTCCATTTCTTCAAGTAAAAGTGTCTTCTCATCCAGGGTAGGTAAACGGTTTAAAATACTAAGAAAAACTACCTCTGCTTTCTTTCTTGGGTCTGAAATACGTTGTAATTTTTTAAAAATTAGCGAGTCCGAGCCCGTAAGTACTTCAGTCGTGAATCCATTCATTAATTCCATAAGTTGAGGTACAGAACCAACCTTATTTGATGCTCCGACCACAAAAAGTCTTTCTGACTGCCCGAATTTTTGGAGAAAATGACCTGAAGGTGCTGGTTGGGGTAATTCTGATGCACGGGCAAGAATTAAGCTCTTTTTCCCTTTTTTTGTCATGATAGACTGTTCGTAGGACTCAGTGTCATCATCCCCTTCGGTAAGAACTAAATTTCCAGTAGTTGAGTCAACTAGTCGGTATTTTTCATCTGTTAGGTTATCGATAAAGTGAAAAGCAGTCCAACCATCCCTGACTTCGGATAAGCTTATAGGTGCTGGTTGACGGTATCTCAAGGGATCTTCAACCATCAAGGTTACGAGTGAGTCCCAAATCTGTTCAGCAGACATACGTCGTAGAATTGGCCCAGGGAAAAAGTACTTCTCCTCTTTTTTGAGCTTTGTTCGGGAAGCGAGGCGATTATATGCTTGAGTATGAACGATTACCCATGAAAAAGCACGCAAATCAAAATCCAAAGCAACCATGACCTCAGCAAGCGTTTTGAGAAGCTGTGGATTTGAGCATTTCTTAATTTCTACATTATGTAAGGGTTCGGCTACGCCTTGCCCCATGTATCTTGCCCACATTCGATTCGCGATTGCGAGAGAGAACCAACCATTGTTGGGGTGAGCTAACCAATAGGCCAATTGCTCTCTTTTACTTTTCTTTGCCGATCCGCCCAATGGGCGTCCAACAATAAAATCTGGTTTTATAAGATCTCCGGGTTTAGCATCTTCGTATTGATAGTCATCGGGCAGGGGCAGATTGGAGAGCGAATTATCCATGGCGGAATCCATCGTGCCATTTGTTAATTCTTTAAATTCCTGTTGAAGCTCTTTTTCTTTTCTACTGGCCAAAGAAAAATTCTTATACTTTTGGCGAACAGCTGCCCGGAATTTTGGATGGTGGATCAGCTTCTCCTTCTTGGCCAGTATCATCTTTTGCTCTTTTGTCTTTTTTTGTTTTTGCCCGGAGCCTATTTCGAGTTCTCCCAGGAATGAAGCAAATGCATAGTACTGTCGCTGAGTCCAATCTTCTGATGGATGATTATGGCACTGTGCACATGCAATGTCTTTGGCCAGGAAAATCTTGGTCATGAATGCCACATGATCAAGTTTCATACCCTTATCTCTCAACAAATAGCCTGCTGCGGGGTTTTCCAATACCGAACCAGAAGCGGAAACCATTTCGTAAACCATTCGATTATATGGTTTATCCTGATGAATTGAATCCTTTAACCAACCGGTAAAAAGTGCGGTGTTATATTTCCGATCCTGCATCTTTGTCTGAATGCGGAGCAAATCAGCAAAATAATTATAATTATGACTGACATAGCCTTCTGATGCCAGCAACTGATTAACTAAAAATGTCCGTTTATTTTTGTCCTCGTTATTAACAAAATTAACTAATTCTTCATAGGTCGGAATAGTTCCGGTTAAATCCACATAAACCCTGCGTGCGAAAAGAAAATCATTAAGGGATGAGTTGTAAGTGAGATTGTTCTCAACCAGTTTCTTTTCAATTGCTTGGTTAATTCGTCCCACTGCGATGCGCATAATATCGACCTTGTCAGCCGATGGATTAAAGGGGGCGGGCTGTGCACGGGCGGAGTGAAGATTTTGCCCGCAGAGTACAATAATAAGAGAACAAAAGAATATACGAATGGTTCCGGTCATGGAAAAGAACCAAAATATAAACTCAAAACTAAATTTTATGCAAGAATTCCGTTTTTTAATAAAGTGTGGTGAAACTTTCGAGCCAATCTCAGGAGTTTCAAGAATGGAATTATTAATTATACGCGTTCGGGAACCACATAGGGTGGTCGGTATGTGCGGGAAAGCATTTTATTTGCTTCGTCATCTCCGATAATACTTTCAGATTTGGAGTCAAAATTCAATGTGCGGCCGACAATGTAGTCTGCCTCTTCGAGTTTTAATCCGTTTTCCTTCAGGTGTTCCTGCATTCTTTCAATATATTCGTAGGCATTTTTATTCCCGGAAAAAGTCTTCTTCTTTTTCGAAAATCCGCTTTTTTCTCCCAGTCGGTAGGACAGGTTCGCCAAGTGGCAAAGTCCGCTGGATACATGGCCTTCGTAGACATGTGCATCGAGGTGCTCTTCTTTACGATTGCGAACTGCCTGAATGAAATTTTCAAAAATATCAACTTTCCCACGATCAGCCAAGGGGTCTTTAATTCCACCCAATCCATGACTTTGAGTATTCTTCTGTTTTGCGTTTTTATCAAAGTAAACATGGTTGGAAACGCCCATATTGGTCTTCCCTGAAAGACCACGCACATCAAAGACAAGAAGCGATTCGCCATAATCAAAAATAGCCAATTGTGTATTGGCCGTTTCACCTTGATCTTTATATCCGAATCTCCCCCCCACACTGAAAACAGACTTCGGCCAAACCGCACCCGGTATCATCCATCGTGCGATATCCATTTGATGAACACCCTGATTTCCAATATCTCCGTTCCCATAATTCCAAAACCAGTGCCAATTATAATGCACTAAGTTTTCGTGGTATTCCTCTTTGGGCGCTGGTCCTGTCCAAACATCAAAATCAAGTTCATTTGGTGGAGATTTTGTATCCTTGAATCCGATTGATTTTCGACGTTTATGGCATGTGCCGAGGGCAACCTCGAGCTTGCCCTTTTTCCCGGATGCAATCTCATTAGCTAAGTTAGACCACTTACTAAGCGAACGGTTCTGGGTCCCATGCTGAACAATGCGTCCATATTTTTTGGCTGCTTCCACCAGTTTTTGACCTTCAAATAGATTGTGACTAAGAGGTTTCTCCACATAAACATCTTTACCTGCTTGGCATGCCCAAATTGACATTAAGCTATGCCAATGATTGGGAGTGGCGATTGATATTACATCCACATCTTTATTATCAAGAACCTTGCG
>Ga0209631_10005894_pt1 | contig 12781 bp, 7 predicted proteins | sample COG_08_FD_184752 | JGI IMG/M metagenome (GOLD analysis project Ga0209631, IMG submission 184752) | Pelagic Microbial community sample from North Sea - COGITO 998_met_08 (SPAdes) (version 2) | ecosystem: Environmental > Aquatic > Marine > Neritic zone/Coastal water | place: Helgoland, sampling... | reverse complement strand
ACCTGTCCGGTTGGCATTGCTACGCAGGATCCGGAGCTTCGAAAGAAGTTTTCAGGAAAGCCAGAGCATGTTGTGAACTATCTCTTTCTCGTTGCCGAAGAAGCTCGAGAAATTATGGCCAGCCTTGGTTTTCGTTCCATAAACGAGATGGTTGGCCACGTTGAAGTTCTTGAAATTGATGAAGCGGTTCAGCATTGGAAGGCAAAGGGGCTCGATCTCACCCCGATTCTTACTCCGGCAGCCGGTCCCCATCCAGATACGGTGACTCATTGCACTATTTCGCAAAACCATGGTCTTGAAGAGGTCCTCGATAACGAGCTCATCAAAAAGGCTCTCGCGGCTATCCACGAACAAACCCCAGTACGGTTCCCGATGGAAATCGAGAATATTGATCGAGCATTTGGAACGATGCTCAGCCACGAGGTTTCAAAAGCCAACGGTGAAAACGGGCTTCCTGATGACACCATTCACATTGACGTGGTTGGTTCGGCGGGCCAAAGCTTGGGGGCATGGTTGGCACCAGGAGTCACAATTGAACTGGCTGGTGATGCGAATGACTATGTGGGGAAAGGTTTATCAGGTGGTCGAATCATTATTGCACCACCGAAGGGATCAACATTTGTACCTGAAGAAAATATTATCATCGGAAACGTGGCTCTATACGGAGCAACAGCTGGAGAGGCCTATTTCCGTGGCATGGCCGCTGAGCGATTCTGTGTGCGAAATAGTGGTGCCCGCACAGTCGTGGAAGGGGTCGGAGATCATGGTTTGGAGTATATGACTGGTGGGCGAGTGGTTATTCTTGGTCCAACAGGTCGTAATCTCGCAGCAGGAATGTCGGGTGGAGTCGCGTTTGTTTACGCTCCTGATCGTGATGTTCTGCGTCTCAATTGCAATTTAGAACTCGTCGAACTTGAGTCAGTAGATTCTGCTGAAGATGTTGCAGAACTAAAGGAACTTATACAGCTGCATGCCGACTACACCGGCTCTACGGTGGCGACAGGCATATTGGAATCATGGGAGCATTCACTCAGTCAGTTTGTGAAAGTCATGCCTCGAGACTACAAGCGAGCACTCACTGAGTTGGCAGCCGAGTCGGAAGTTGCTTCGGCAACGGACTGAAGATAAATCGAAACAAAATAAACTACCATTTGGCATGGCCGGGTCTCATTGGAAGCCGGCAGAAGACGAAAGGAAATCAACCGATGGGAAACCCACGGGGATTTATGACAGTAGACAGACGGACCTATTCCGAACGCGACCCGGTTGAGCGTATCGGAGATTGGAACGAATTCCATCTGGATCTACCTATTGTCCAACTACAAGATCAGGGATCGCGTTGCATGGACTGTGGCGTGCCCTTTTGCCATACCGCTGATCTTATGGCCAACATGGCTGCAGGCTGCCCTGTGCGGAATCTGATTCCGGAGTGGAATGACCTTGTGTATCGAGGGCATTGGCATGAAGCGCTCGAGCGTCTACACGAGACAAACAACTTCCCTGAATTCACAGGACGAGTATGTCCTGCACCGTGTGAGGGCTCCTGTGTGCTGGGTATTCACGAACCACCCGTCACGATTAAACAGATCGAATGTTCGATTGTAGATCGTGGATGGGAAGAAGGGTGGATCACTGCATCTCCACCGGTGGAACGAACAGGGAAAAAGGTAGCCGTGGTTGGTTCGGGGCCTGCCGGGCTCTCCTGCGCGGCTCAACTCAATAAGGCCGGTCATCTTGTCACGGTCTTCGAACGAGCAGATCGTATTGGAGGGCTGCTTATGTACGGCATTCCTAATATGAAGCTGGATAAAGAGGCAGTTGTTCAACGAAGAGTCGATCTACTCGCAGAAGAGGGAATCACTTTTAAAACAGGTGTTGAGATCGGGAAAAATATTCCCGCAGCTTCGCTCATGTCAGACTTTGATGCTGTCGTGCTGTGCGTGGGGTCGACGCGTCCAAATGACTTTTTCGCTAAGACACCGGGTCGTGATTTGAACGGTATTCATTTCGCGATGGATTTCCTTACCGCAAATACTCGCAGTCTGCTTGATTCGAAGCATCAGGATAAAAAGTACATAAGTGCAAAAGACAAAGACGTTATTGTGATTGGTGGTGGTGATACAGGCACAGACTGCATTGGCACATCATTACGGCATGGCTGCCGGTCACTTGTCACCTTTGAGATTGTGCCACAGCCACCAGAAGAGCGTGCTGCCAATAACCCATGGCCGCAGTGGCCTAAGATCTTGAGAACAGATTATGGTCATACTGAGGCTGCAGCTCGTTTTGACTATTCAGATGTTCCTGGGAAAACGTTGGCTGGTGATCCACGAGAGTTTTCTGTGCAAACTGTAGAATTTCTCGGAGACGAATCGGGCACGCTTCGGGGTGTAAAAACAATTCGTCTTGACTGGACGAAGCCTCAAAAGAACGGACCACCCTTTAGTGTCGTCGAAGGAAGTGAGCAGGAGTGGCCGTGCCAAATGATACTCCTCGCACTTGGATTCGGTGGTCCTGAAAAGATGATTGCCGAGCAGTTGAATCTTGATTGTGATACGCGAACAAACTTCGCAGCGGAATATGGTCGATATACGACAAACGTAGACGGAGTTTTTGCAGCTGGTGACTGTCGCCGCGGACAGAGCCTTGTCGTCTGGGCAATCAATGAAGGACGTGAAGCTGCACGAGAGTGTGACCGGTATCTTATGGGGTCAACAAGTCTCCCAAGTGTGGAAGATAAAGAAGCTGTAGGCGTTGCCTCGTAGGTGTTCCTCTATAAAAAAACCGGTCACCTCTGCAGTTACTAGAGTGAGCAGAGATGACCGGATTTGTGGCTACGGAAGTCGGTCTTCGAATTAGATGGCGTCAGCGGCAGTTTCACCTGTTCGAATACGGACTACTTCGGCGAGCTCAGAGACGAAAATCTTGCCATCGCCAACCTGACCAGTTCTGGCTACGGTCATAATCTTGTCGATAACAGTCTGGGCTTCGCCATCGCTGACAACGACTTCAAGCTTGACCTTTGGAAGGAAGTCTACGGAATACTCAGCACCCCGATATGTCTCGGTGTGGCCACGCTGACGGCCGAATCCCCGAACTTCGGTGACAGTCATTCCCTTGATCCCAATTTCATTCAATGCATCTTTGACTTCTTCAAGTTTAAAATGTCGCAGGATTGCTTCGATTTTTTTCATGATCATCCCTTTCTCTACACAGTTTCAAATTACTTCAATGTCGCAGTCCGTCCGGTTCCGCCGCCGTAAGTGTGCGTGTGCCAAAATTGGATCACGAACGTATGTAGATGCAAGCAGCGTGCCATTTCATAAAAAAAGAAAGTGCCTTTTTTCTGGCGTATTCTTTTCCATGATGACAATGAATTGTCGCGCAGATGTGACGCCCTATCGAAGGCGATACGTTCTTTGGACCGAATCATTCTGAGTGAATTGAGCTTTCTTCGCAGGAAACTCCGGATTCGCGCAAACGAGGCGCTTGTTCATCACATTGATGCGCATGCGAGCTGGAATCATTCAGGTTTACCCTGAGTTCGAATCGCCACGAAAGCGTGACGGATCTATGCTGTGTGATTTTAGAAGTCTGTAGAGGGTGCCGCGAGGAACCTGAGCTTTTTTTGCTGCTGCTGAGACATCACCTCGAACACGTTTCATGAGTTCTTGGAGGTATTGCTGCTCAAATTCAGCAACGCAAGCTGCCTTTTGTGTAAAAAACCCACTCGATTCATGGAACGCTTTTGTAGGATCAGCCGGAACATTCGCATTCTTACCTGCTGCAGCAACGATATCATCTGGAAGGTCGTCTACCCCAATAACATCGTCTGGAGTAAGTGCCATGGCCCGACGAATCACATTTTGAAGTTCTCGGACGTTGCCTGGCCAGGAGTAGTGCCGCAAAACTTGATAGGCATCGGTCGAGAATCGGCCTGTGTCCCGTCCCATTTCTCGTCCTGCTCGGCTGGCAAAAACCTCGGCTAGTAAGCCAATGTCATCGCCACGCTGACGAAGAGGCGGCAGGCCTATTCGAACGACATTGATTCGATAAAAAAGGTCTCTCCGGAATGTGCCATTTTCTACCATCGCATCGATGTCTCGAGATGTTGCTGCAACTATGCGAACATCAATTGGCGTTTCTTTCCGCGCGCCAACCCGCCGAAGACGTCGCTCTTGTAGAACTCGAAGAAGTTTTGCCTGCAGAGAAGGAGGCAGTTCCGCAACCTCATCAAGGAAAAGTGTGCCACCATCTGCTACTTCTATCAGTCCAATACGTCGGGCATCAGCACCGGTAAAAGCCCCCCGTTCGTGTCCGAAGAATTCACTCTCCAATAGATTTTCAGGAATAGCTCCGCAGTCAATCGGGACGAATGGCGCGTCCTTGCGACGACTTCTTTTGTGCACGGCTCGAGCGACAAGTTCTTTTCCCGTGCCGGTTTCCCCTGTAATAAGAATATCGACAGAATTAGCTGCAACGCGTTCAATGAGTGAATAGACAGCCTTCATAGGGGGACTTTCGCCAAGAAAGTCCTCGAATGAATAAGGCCGTTCAATAGCCCGTCTCAATGTTTTTTCAGTAGCACGCTGTCGCGACGCCGTGAGAGTTTCAACGAGAACACTTTCAAGGTCGCGATCAGCATTCTCAACAGGCAGATAGGTTGCTGCACCATGTCGCAGGTAATCACCAACGGCTTCTTCACCGTCTTCATTGCCAATGACAACAATCGGGAGGTCTGGATCGGCTTCAACGAGTAGATCCAATGTTTCAATATTGGTACTGCCACTTCGGATTACGAGGATGGCAAGATCGAACCCATCGTCTTGGGCAATATCGATGTCGTCGGCGACACTCGTTGTATGCCGAACTTCGAGAGGTTGCAGCCGGGCGACAAGCTTGCTGTAGGCAAGGCCATTTGGGCCGGCTGGATCAACGATCACAATGCGTGGCTGACGCACGGCGTGCCGTTTGTTAGAGGAGAAAATGGGTAAATAGTGTCAAGACATGCCAAGACCGCCGACTGGCCTGTCCTTCTTCGATAAGTATCACATCGAAGGATAAAGTGTTCAACCGAGGTCGCTCTGGGTCGCTTCGGTGGCCCTGATCGGAGCTTGTGAGGGGCCAATTCCTGCATGGTGGATCGTCTGGTAAAGTGTTTTCGAGTTCCTTTTATTTGAATGAACTCGATGCCCTTACAGACTCATAAGGAGACTTTTCATGCCGCTCGATCCGTATTCCCTGTGTCCCGGCGGAACCGGCAAGAAAATCAAGTTCTGTTGCCACGAACTGCTTGGTGATCTTGAACAGTTGGATCGGTTGGTTGAGGGTGAGCAGATTGAAGCAGCGCTTGAGCAAGTAACCCGTCTCTCGGAAAAACATCCCGGGAAAGCGTGTCTTTTGGCAACGCAGACAAAACTCGAATTAGCAGCAAAGAAGTTTAATGACGCAGCTGTGACGAGCCGGGCTTTTCTTGAAGCGTATCCTGATAATCCTCTTGCGCTTGGTCACGCAGCGGTTGCAGCAGCGCTCATCGACAATATGCAAGAAGCGGCAAACCTGTTTGATCGCTCGCGAGAAGTAACAGGCGATGAGGTGCCAGATGATCTTGTCCGTATTGCAATGACCTTAGTGCAGGTCGCGGCGCAGGTAGGGCAGTTCGGTCTGGCAGAATCGACGATTGAATGGCTTGTAGAAAAGTCACTCGGATCGGAAGAAGAGCGAAATGTTCTCATGGAGGCACTGCTCGCATCAGGCTTGCCGCCGGCGTTACGTATTAAGGTGCCATTCGCGGCAACAAACGAGGATTCACCGTGGCGATTTGAGTTCGATGCAGCACTCAAACATGCGCAGGCGTGGCGTCTCTCGAAAGCAATTAAAACGTTCAATAGTCTCAAAGGTGTTGCCGGAGACAGCCCCGAATTGTTCACAAATATCGCGTTGTTATGCGAGCGGGTTGCTCGGCCTCTCGAAGCGGCAGAGGCGTGGCTGAAGGTTGCAGAATTACGTGCGGCAACGCAAGATCCGGCAAGCCATGATGAAGCAGTTGAAGCAACGGGCCGGGCGATTGTTCTGGAAACGCAGGCCAACCCCGAGCGTTCACCGGTCATTCGGTATGAATTACTTCGTGGCCCACTTGAGGGCGATGCTGACCTGCTTGAAGATGCACTTCGAAAAGAGAGTCAATTTGAGTCGATACCTGTTGATCGTTCTCGTTGGGTTTCACGAGGTGCTGTACCTCCGCGTTCGACGTGGCGTGTCTATGAGACCTCCGCTGGTGATGACCAATTGCCGCGATTGCTGGGCAGTCTACTCCTCCATGGAAAGCAGACCGATCGTGAGGCAGAGGTTACGCTCCAAGGATTTGGGCCTGATGTCAAGGAGGCGAAGCCCTTGGTAGAGGCAGCGCTCAAGACAACGCTTGTTGAAGCAGAGCAGCCAGCCGGGATGCCATCAGCCACCCCAATGAATTATCTTGCAAGTAGTCAGTTCCGGATGAATCCCCCGACAGAACCGGCTGCCCCACCTGCATCTGGTGAAGATGCCCCGATCGATAAACTGCTGGCAGAACAGCAGGCACGAGTTGCAGATCGGTTCACTGCTCTTTGGGCAGAGACACCGCTGCCAGAACTGATGGGCAAAACACCAAAGCAAGCTGTTGCAGATGGGAGTGAGTTCTGCCGTCGCGTCGAGGCTCTGGTAAATGACACTGAAGCTACTGATATAATTGCACCAGGCAAAGATATCTGGCCAGAGTTGAGAAAAGTCAGTGGGCTTCCGGTGCCTTCAATAATTGAGTCAGCTGAGCCATTAGGAGCCGTGCCACCTCAGCGTTGGCTACGTCTGGATTTTCAAAAGGTAACAAACGATCATTTACGTGGTTTGCTCTTAACAGCGGCTGAAATTGGCTACAGCAGGGTGGCAGAAATGGCAGCAGATGCACTATTGAGCCGCGACGATATCACTGATGCTGACCGATGGCAGGCATATGGAGTCCTTGAAGCCCGTGCACGGACCACGAGCCGGCGTCTGGAAATTCTTGAAAAAATCAGGCCACTTGCCGCAGCGTTGAAAGCCGATGAAGGCATGCTCGACGTAGGTGAATTACGGATTCATCTGCAGAGAGGAGATCAGCCGGCACTCCTTCAAGTGCTTGATCGAATACGTCGTGATCACAGTCAAAACCCACGGGTTTCAAATGCAGTGATGCAAGTGTTCGCTGAGGCTGGCATCGATCTTGGTGCAATGGCGGCAGGTGGGGGCGGTGCTCCTGCTGGTGCTCCATCGCCGGCTGGTCCGGCCGCTGCTCCAGCTGCAGAATCTGGGAAACTCTGGACACCTGGCAGTGAGCCTTCGGGTGGCGGAGATGAAAAACCTGCGATCTGGACTCCCTGATAATACGGTCCGGCTATGTTCTCCTCTACCGACACTCTGCTGATGCATCGAGCATGCAAACTTGCTCGTCGTGGGGAAGGGTTCGTTGAGCCAAACCCTATGGTAGGGGCAGTTGTTGCAAACTCTGATGGCACGGTGCTGGGGGAGGGTTGGCACAAACGCTTTGGAAGTCCCCATGCTGAGGTTCATGCGTTGACAATGGCGGGTGAGGCAGCCAGAGACGCCACCCTTTTTGTCACACTTGAGCCATGTTGTCACACGGGAAAAACACCTCCATGTACGGATGCCATTTTACAAGCGGGTCTTCGTCGTGTGGTGGTCGCCACGACAGATCCTTTTCCGGCAGTTGCAGGAAAAGGTATTTCGATACTCCAGAAGGCTGGCCTGCAGGTCGACGTTGGTTTGTTAGAGCATGAAGCAAAGCGTCTTACGGCTCCATTTCGAATGTTGACTATGGCCAAGAGGCCATGGATGATTGCCAAATGGGCAATGACACTCGACGGATACCTCGCTCTCCCGCACGCGGGTACGAACAGCTCAGGAGAGCCTGAGCCGAATCAATGGATTTCTTCAGAAGTCTCTCGTGCTATTGTTCATGACTTACGTCGACGCGTTGACGCCATCGTCGTTGGTGTACAGACCGCTCTTGTTGATGATCCATTGCTGACGGCGCGACCATCTGGGACGCGGCCCCTTGTGCGAGTTGTGTTAGACCGTCAGGCGCGTCTGCCGGTGGACTCACGTCTTGTTCAAACGGCTCAGGAGCATCCGCTGCTTGTTGCAGTAGGTCCCGATGCTGCGACAGATAAGATAAAGCAATTCCAAGACATGGGCTGTGAAATATGGCACAGTTCAACAGATCAATCGAGCCAAATGCTCATTGAGTTAGTCGAGGAGTTTGGTGTCCGTCAGATGACGAATGTCCTGGTGGAAGGGGGGGCTCGGGTCCTTGAATCGTGCTTTCAGGCTGACATCATTGATGAAGTCTGGGCTTTCCTGGCCCCAAAGCTTCTGGATGCAGACCAACCCTCCCTCCGTCTTCGAGAGATTCTTTCCAAGACTTTTGTCGAGGCAATTGATCAAACCGGTGGAGACCTCTTTGTCCGAGGTCTCCGCCGCCGTGAATTACTTTGCAGGTAAGTCTTCGATGCGATTCTGCCATCGCGTTACCGTGGCATCTTCTTCGATGCTGGTTTTGGCAGTTGCTGATTTAAGGCAACGGACAACATCAAAAATCGTAGCGAGTTGTTCGAGTGCATCCGTGACCTCCTCGGTTTCCGAGTCCGGTCCAATGGTTGAATCGGGGTCAAGTCTGCCCTGCTCCTGCTGCATGCCACCACACCGAATGACGTATGTTGCCCAGGGTTCGAGTAGATTTGCAAACGCGACCCAATCAAGAATAGCTGCAGCTGCCAGGTTCTGGCTAAAATCACCTTCCAGTTGAAGCGGTGAGCTCGTGAGTATTCGCTCAGCTTGCGTCGGTGTGAATGAGAATACGGCAGCATTTTTTCCAACGCCAATACTCAATTGAATCTGTTCATCCAACCCACTTTCAGGAAGTGCAAAGGTCCAGAGATTGCCTTCCTCGACTTCCTGTTCTTCGGGGTCTGGGATGCGGTATTCACTGGGAATATTATCATCCTCATCGATTTCACGAATGACAGATAGTACCTTGTCACTGAGTGCAAAGATGTCACTAAGTCCTTCACGAAAAAGTTTATCATCGTCAAGCGACAGGACGATGGCTGGCTCAATGAGCGGAAGCGGTTCGGATGATGAGGGCAAATCGGCCTGAATTTTTGTTGTAGTTGCTTTCCCATCAAGAACCAGACCAAACTGACCATTCTTCAGTGATGGAAGAAACTTTTCTCGCACCGTGTTCGTCAACTCTTCCCCAAGAGGAACAATTTTTTCATCAAATGTTTTGAACCCTTCCTGCACATCGTCGTCACCCGTTGAGGCGATTGCATTTGAAACAAATTTACGAAGTGAGTCCGTCCAATTCACGAACGCTTCAAACTGCTTGGGATCCGTTTTCGTGCGAAGAGCAATCAACGCTAACGGATCTCCACCAAAGTGATCCAACGAAAGCGGCATGCTTCCATTCCAGGGAATGTTTTTCGCCCAGTTCCATTCTTCACCGGCATATCCGGTGTCTGTCAGGTATGAGTATGCCAGCCAAGGGCCAGCCTCTGGCATTTGGCTCGCATATCCCTCCAGAAGTTCTCCCACGAGTTCTTCGGCTTCAGCAGTTGCCTCCGGGGTCAGATCATTAGCCTTGGCAACCGCAGCAGCAAACTTCTTGGCTTGCTCGATGTCTTCAGGAGATGTCTCCCAGGCTTTGGCGAGTTTCTGACTTCGGTACCAGATGCTGGTAAGAGACTTCTCTGTGGCATCCCGCACAACCTTGAAAGGTTTTGTATCAAGCAGGCTTCCGCCCGTTGAGCCCATTGCTTGAAGGTGCTCTGTCCCGCCGCCGATTGAGAGGACAACATGCTCCTTCACAACACCAAGAGCAACAACAATCCGAAGTTCACTGATGCGATTCATGATTTTTTCAAGCTCTTCTTCCATGTCAGTGAATTTCAGAACATTTGACATCGCCATTTTCAGAAGAGTTGGATCTGGCTTTATTGTCACTGTGATGAAGTCGCCGTTCCCGATTTCTTTACGAACTACTGCATCAGCAAGCATTGGTTGTGCCTGCGCCATGCCTGTTACAAAAGTTTCTATTCGCTCAAGTTGTTTTTGTGCGGCATCCACCTGTGTTGTTCGAAACCCCCAGACAAGGTCAGGGATAACAATCTGATCAGTGTTTGCAGCGAGTGTCTCTGCAAGTAATTGGTTCAGTGTTGAGTCAGCATCAATTTCAAGATCAGTGCCCTTGGTAATAGTGGCGATGTTTGCAGCCTGTTGGGCGGACTGAAGCTTCTTAAATAATTTTGAAACAGTCACCCAAGAAGACGTGCCAAAGACAAAGGTGTCCGTAGCCACCATATCTTGGAGCAGGGCGATCGCTTCCTGGTTGTCAGGCATCTGCATCATCATCATTGCAATCGCCATTGGGTTGCCTGGTTGTGTCTGCTGCTTGGCGAGTTCATCGAGTGCTTTTGCGACAGACTTCAGTTCCTTGAGGCTGGCAAATGCATTGCTTGCAACAATGCGATCATATTGTTCACGGCCGCGTAGCGTGCTTGCTAGAAATGCAGCATCATCCGGAATAAGGCCAATACCAAGGTCTGCAGCCTGTGCTGTGTGAGCATTCACAAAAAGTGCCACAAAGAGAGTGCACGCAAGAGTGAGTTTAGTAATCATCGTCTTCCTCGGTGGCAGTGAAACGGAAATAAGACGTCCTTCTGAACTGTCTTTACGACTAATTTGCTTAGGCATGTCCAAAAACCTTGGGTGTAATGCAACGGAGAGGTGGATCGGAACAGAATGAATCGGTTCAGCACATCATTTTTTTCAACTAGCATGAACTAGACATACTAGACTACTGAAACACAGTGTTTATGAGAATACAGCATTTACGAATTGTGTAGTCGAACTGTGAAAAACACGGGTATGTTAGAAAACTTTATGTATGCCTGAAAGTGGACAGAAATTTTGCAGATTGTATCACTGAGCCGTTTAAAGGATGTTCCCCGTGGCAAAGGCAGCGATTCACCTTGGTTCGACTGAAATTATCGATACCTTTGCCGAGGCGTTTCGGCTGAAATTTGCACGACTTGTGGTTACGGCACATGATAGTTCCTGGCTTGAGGCCGGTGTGCAGTCGTTTTGCGGGTACGCAACAAGTGTGATTGGTTGTGATGCTGAAGTTGGCGTGGAGCGATTCATGTCCCCTGATGAGAGCCCCGATGGCCGACCAGGAGCGTCAATTCTTGCATTTGGATTTACCACCGAGTCTCTTGCGGACGCAGTGGCTAATAGAACCGGCCAGTGCCTGCTAACCTGTCCAACCACAGCCATTTTTGATGGATTGTCACAATCAGAGGAACGAATTCCACTGGGGCAACGTATTCGTTTTTTTGGTGATGGTTTTGAGAAAACAAAAGTATTTGATGGACGGCGGTACTGGCGGGTACCGGTAATGGATGGAGAATTTCTGGTTGAAGAAACCTGTGGCGTTGCGAAGGGTATTGGCGGAGGGAATTTGGTGATTCAAGGTTTTTCTCTTGAGGCTGCACTGGCATCGGCCAAACGAGCAGTGGGTGCAATTGCAGAGGTGCCGGGTGTTATCACGCCGTTTCCTGGTGGCGTGGTGCGATCCGGTAGCAAAGTTGGATCTCGGTACGCGGCGTTAAAGGCTTCCACCAATGATGCTTTTTGTCCGGGCTTGTTGGGAAGGGTAACGACTCAGCTTCATCCTGGTGTTGTTGCGTGCCTCGAAATAGTTATTGATGGAGAGAGTGAACAAGTGATTTGTGAAGCCATGGCAGCTGCGATCGAGGCGGCAGCAGGTGAAGGTATACCGGCTATATCTGCTGGGAACTATGGTGGCAAACTGGGTAAGTTTCACTTTTATCTACATCAGATTCTTACGGACGCTGGTTTGGCGTAGTTTGTTTCCGGCCCGTCATTTTTTGTGAAACGGCCTTCTACTGCGCGCCCGTCTTTGGTACTTCCCTAGGTGTTCCGGTCCGTCTAGTGACCGTCCCAATCAGGAGTGGAGTCATGGAAAAGCGCCAGTCGCGTCAGAATATTGTTGTGCCTCCCAAAGGCGTCTCAGCGACATCAATGATTATTGGTGCCGTGTTGTGCGGGCTGGCTGGCTTTGCCGTTGTGTGGCTTGCTGGACTCGGCCGTACGGTATCAGTCACACAGTCTCCAATGCCGACAGCGTCAGCAAGTACTACGGGTCCATCTCTTCTGGAAGAATCCTCGCCTGCTGTTCGTTTAGAGCCAACAGCAAATCTGGAGCAGAGCCGATTTTCTTCACCTGCTCAAGAAACATATTTGAATCCACCTCGGGGTGGTGACTATCCAGCACAACCGGCCTCTTTTGAAAAACCGATTGAATCCAAGGCAGCAGTTTCAGAGAAAGTGATTGAAGAGGAGCAAGGAAAAGATGAGGCAGTTGACGCAGAACCAAATCATCTATCTCGGTTTTCAGCAAAGCAGATATCTCCACCTGAAGGAGAAGTAGCAAAGCAACAGCCGGCTGCTCCAAAGCTGGACGAAAAGCTGGACGAAAAGCTGGACGAAAAGCTGGACGAAAAGCTGGACGAAAAGCTGGACGAAAAAAATGGCGACTCACGTGCTGAGAAAATTGCTGAAACAGCGAGTCCACCAGCCTTGACTGGGAATGTTGAAAAAATAAATGAAGAAAGCACCCCACCAGTTCTTCAGCAGCCGTCGGAAGATGATGAACTGGGTACAAAAC
>Ga0209631_10005893_pt1 | contig 12784 bp, 11 predicted proteins | sample COG_08_FD_184752 | JGI IMG/M metagenome (GOLD analysis project Ga0209631, IMG submission 184752) | Pelagic Microbial community sample from North Sea - COGITO 998_met_08 (SPAdes) (version 2) | ecosystem: Environmental > Aquatic > Marine > Neritic zone/Coastal water | place: Helgoland, sampling... | reverse complement strand
CTCGCTTTCCAATCGGTATTAGTTTCCCCGCAGGATCAGGGCTTGTGGCGTTTGCTGCGGCACTCGGAGTTATGCCGCTTGATATGCCGGAGTCTGTTCTGGTTCGTTTTAAAGGCGAGATTCAACCAGGCATTACCCTTCGAGATCTGGTGAATGCCATCCCTTACGCGGCCATACAACGCGGCCTACTCACCGTCGAAAAAGAGGGCAAGAAGAATGTGTTCAGTGGCCGCATTCTAGAGATCGAGGGCTTACCGGATTTGAAGGTCGAGCAGGCCTTCGAGATTTCAGATGCCTCGGCAGAGCGATCCGCAGGGGGATGCACGATTAGGCTCGGGGAAGCACCGATTACCGAGTACCTCACCTCCAATGTAACACTGTTAAAATGGATGATTGCAGAAGGATATGGTGACCCCAGAACCCTCGCCCGAAGAATCGAGTCCATGGAAGAGTGGCTCGCAAACCCGGTTCTCATGTCCGCGGACGAGGATGCAGAGTACTTCGAAATCATCGAAATCGATCTCGATGAAATTAAAGAACCCCTCCTGGCCTGCCCGAATGACCCGGATGATATCAAACCCTTGTCGGAGGTCGCTGGACGGGCCATCGATGAGGTTTTCATTGGCTCCTGCATGACCAACATTGGTCACTTCAGAGCCGCTGCAAACATGCTCGAACAAGCACGATCGATTCCTACCCGGCTGTGGATCTCTCCTCCCACTAAAATGGATGAGCACCAACTCATGGAAGAAGGCGTCTACAATATCTTCGCTCAAGCAGGCGCCCGAACCGAGATGCCGGGCTGCTCTTTGTGCATGGGCAATCAGGCCCGAATAGCGCCTAATTCTACAGCCGTTTCGACCTCGACTAGAAATTTCCCGAACCGGCTAGGAGATGGCGCCGACGTATTTTTGGCGTCAGCGGAACTCGCCGCGGTCGCGAGCATCTTGGGGAAGCTTCCTTCTGTGGAAGAATATCTTAGCTACGCGAATAAACTTGAGCCTTTCAGCGCAGAGATTTATCGGTACTTGAACTTTAACGAGATCGAGTCTTTTCAAAAATCCGCTGACGGTGCGCTGATTCCTGCTATCAACGTGGTTGCCACAAGCTAGCTGAAGCCAAGCCCCCTGAGACGAACGGGTGTTCGTCTCGCAGCTTTGCCTGACAGTGTAGGAAGTCCAGTAGCTGGGGGCGAGCGCGTCGGCGCTCGCAGTCTTCGATAACAGGCTTTCTCTGCTCACCTCGGGTAAAAAAAGCGCCCAGGCATCAAGAACGGCGGTGAGCGCGCTTATCGAAAGCGCTGCCACATTATTCTTAAACGGAAAATCATCAATTCCCATCTGAGTATCATCAACGCGCTCCAAACTGCCCTTGACGAGACGGGCTCATTGCTCCGATAACGATGCGCAACAAAACGGTTTACAAAAGAGGCAGCCAAGGGCGCGGTCTGTGGTTCGGCCTCGAACCAGTCTCGATGCAATTGCTCAACACTCACGGTCAAATGCTGTGTCCTTGACGCTCGCTCAGGGACCAGGCGCTCGAAATGTCGATACCAACGAACTTCCTGGCTAACATTGGAAAACCCTGAAGGCATCAGTAACCCCAAGGAAACCACTCCCAATCCGATAAAGAAAAGCCCCAACGCTACGTGTCCAAGGTCGCTCACATCCACTTCAGGCCAAAACCAAGAGATCAAATCAAGCTGATCCGATTCATCGTAGTTGACGACCGCTCGGTCCCAGAAATGACTGATCGCTTGCCAACGAAGCTGAGCTTCATAAAACCAGCTCAGACTCCGGAGTTTAAAGTAAGACCAGGCTTCTCCATCAAAAAGACCCATCTCGGACAACGTCAGTGAACCGATACCCGACTCGATTCGACTGGGTGCAATGGCGGCAGTCGGATCGACGCGCTGCCAACCGATATCTTGGATCCAGACTTCAGACCAGGCGTGGGCATCAAACTGTCGGACCTCAATATAGTTGCCGACCTCATTGTAGCGCCCTCCTTGATAGCCCAGAACAAGTCTTGAAGGCACCCCCGCGGCGCGCATCAAAAAGGTGAAACTCGATGCAAAGTGCTCGCAAAAGCCGCGTTGATGCTCGAACAAGAACTGATCAATCGAATCCCCGGTTCCATTCACTGGGTTGAGCGTGTAGAAAAATTCCTGTGAGAACCAACCGAGCACAGATTGGATCATCTCTTCCGTAGAGCCCCCGGAACGCCTCAAAGAATCAGCGAAAGCGCGCGCTCTAGGGCTGCCTAACTCCGGCAAGTTCGTCCAACGCGCTAACTCGGTTGGCATCAAGGTTTCATCAGTTCGGTCGGTGACTCTGCTCTGCATTTCGAATCGCTGCCGATCCAAGAGCGGACGCTCACCGCGAACAATTCCCAAAGGATCAATTCGGACACCATCGCCCCGAACCATCGAAACCCGATCGAGGGAAGGCACATAAGCCACCCGCGTTGGCTGCACCAACATCGAATAGTCGAGCCGGCGCCCATTGGCAGGCCGATCAGGCCCGTCTGAGAGCCCTCCGCCAACTCGCCAAGTGTTGCCATCAAACTCTGAGAGCACCAGCGTTCGCCAATATAAATCTTTAGACCGAGGAGGATCCTCCTTAAAGGTTGCTCGAAATGCCAATGCATCCGAGCGAACCAGTTGATTGATATCACCTAAAGTCACTTGAGTACTCAGCCCTGTGATTCCCACACCCTGTTGCAATGGAATTGTCCAAAAAGGACTCAATCGAGGAAAAAATACAAACAGGATCAACAACAATGGGATCGCCTGACAAAAAACCAATCCAGCTGTCTTTATCGGCTGGAGAGCGCCTCCACGGTGGGCAGTTTGATGCATCGCAACCAAACTTCCAGTGACAGCGAGGAGCCCTAATGTGGTGACCGCCGCCTGGAGGATTGATTCGCTAAATAGGAAATGAGTCATCCCTACAAAATAACCGAGGAGGACTACCTGATAGACATCTCGGGCACGATGCAGTTCAAAAAGTTTTCCCGAATACATCAACAGCAACAGCCCAACCCAAAAATCAAGCACCATCAAACTCTGATACTCGATCCATAGCGTTGTCCAGCCGAGCAGCACCCAGGCAAGCTTGATCAGGGCGGGCCATACCGAAAGTCGCTCAAGTGAGCGTCCCACGCCGTAACAAAGCGCAAGCACAGTCAATAGACCGATCACTAGGGGCAGCCTTTCCCAATGAGGCAACAGCATGAGACTCTGCCCCGCTAACATCCAAGTCGTTGTGCGACGGCTCAGCATCCGTTAACTCGGCTCAATGCCGTAGAGCGCCAGAGCTCTGAGGGCAGCCCGTTCGTGTTCAGGGCCATCATTGACCTCAAGGACTTCCTGATTTAGATCCAGCCCAAAAGGACGCTGCTGACGGGTGAGCACTTGCACCCAATACGCCATTTTACTCAATGCCACTTCAATCGAATCTTCACGAAAGTCGTCCAGCCGCAACCACTGATTCGAGGCCCCGCCTTCAGTGAATTCTTTAATCATTAAACGGTCCAATTTGGCGCTCGCCCGCCAGTGAATATGCCGCTGATCATCTCCCAAGATGTAATCCCTCAGCTGGCTAAAATCCTCATTGCCAGGACCGGGGGGATCAGCCTCGCCGGCGACAACAGCTGCAGATGGGGGCCGGTTGGGCTCGATGAGGGGGCTGGGGAAGCTTAAAATCCGCCATTTCAGGTCCAGCCAAGACCATGCTCGAAATAAACCTAAAGGATAGACCGACTCAATCCGTAAACGCTCTGGCCGGTACCAGCCTCTCTGATTTGGGACGAGCGAGCGAAGAACCCGAGTTGCTTCTTTAAATCCTGGCACCATATCTCGATCGGGCTGATCCGGCCAAAACAAAAAAATGCCTGCATGCTCACGCCCTGAACCCGTCGTAATCAGCAGCGGCACATCTACCCGGCTACCAGAGAATCCCTCAGCATCTGCCAGTTGTCTCAAGAGAAGACCTGACAAGTTTCTGTAAGTTTGCAGCATGGCAACAAGAAATAGGCCCAGCATTAAAAATGCGAGGGCATGGGCCAGCGCATTTTGGTAGTTGATCGCCGCAACAAGAATGAGCAGCATCATCAAGATGAAGGCAAGTCCAGTTCTCGTGGGGAGGATAAAGATATTCCGGTGCGACATCCGGACAGAGGACGCGGGCGGCAGTCGGCGGTTAAACCACCGCTTCGCCCTTGGTGAGCGAATAGGCGCTCGCCCAGACCAACCTAGGCTATCCCACCACATCGACGGCATTCAAAATCACCCGAGCGACTGAGTTCCCTCGACCACCCCCGTGCTCTTGGATTATTTTAAGCCGATGCCGAGCAACCGGTTCGAAAACAGTTTGCACATCCTCGGGGCTCACGAAGTCTCGACCCATTAAAAAGGCCCAAGCTCGACTCGCCGATAAAAGCCCGAGTCCTGCACGGGGCGATAACCCAATTGAAACGCCTTCACAAGTTCGAGAATAAGAGACCAATCGCATAATGTAATTGAGAATTGAGTCCGAACAGTGCAGAGACTGCACCTCAGAGTGAAAAGCCAGAATTTGTTCTGGAGAGCATAAAACCGGGAGCTCTAATGCATGGCTACGCTGGTCACCGGCGCTCAGCAACTGTCGCTCGGATGCCTCGTCGGGGTACCCCATCTCAATCGCCATCAAAAAACGATCCAACTGGGACTCGGGCAATGGGTAAGTTCCCGCGTGATGGTAGGGGTTTTGGGTTGCAATCACAAAAAATGGACTGGGCAGTGCATGGGTTTCACCATCCTGAGAGACGGTCATTTCCTCCATCGCCTCAAGCAAAGCACTTTGGGTCTTGGGCATTGCACGATTGATTTCGTCGGTTAGGAGAAGATGACTGAATATGGGCCCGGGACGAAACTCAAAGGTCTCAGTCTCTTTACGATACATCGACATCCCGGTGATATCGCTCGGCAGCACGTCAACGGTGAACTGAACCCGTCGATGAGAAAGTCCTAAAACCCGAGAGAGCCCAAGTGCGAGTGTCGTCTTGCCCATTCCGGGCAGGTCCTCGATCAGGAGATGTCCTTGGGCAAGCAGTGTTGCCAGCGCTAATTGAACCTGATGCTCTTTACCCAGCAACACGCTCTTGAGCGCATCAACCACCTGGGATAGGGAACTCCTCATACGCCAGCCTTGAAGTTATTGATGATTATGCAGCTCGATAATTTCCCTGGCTGCGGTTAAACGGTGCTGCTTTGCTTGATCATTTCGCTGTTGCTCAATGTGCTCAAGATACTGCGCGTCGACGCCCTCCGTCACATAAACACCATCAAATACGGAACAATCAAATGCTTCGATATTCGGATTAATGCCAGCTGCGCAATCTTTTAGATCGTCTAAATCCTGATAGACCAACCAATCAACGCCAATATAAGCCTCGATTTCCGCTTCGGTCTGGGCGTGGGCGGCAAATTCTTGAGCTGCCGGCATATCAATACCATACACATTCGGATATCGGACAGGCGGCGCGGCGGAGGCCAAATAAACACGGCGGGCGCCAGCATCCCGCGCCATTTGAACAATTTGTTTTGACGTCGTGCCACGAACAATTGAATCGTCCACCAACAGCACGTTCTTACCCCGAAACTCAAGCTCGACTGGATTTAGTTTTCGGCGCACGGATTTATAGCGTTCTTCTTGACCCGGCATAATAAAAGTGCGGCCCACATATCGATTTTTAATCAATCCCTCTCGATATTTGACATTAAGTCGATGCGCCATCGGCAGAGCCGCGGTGCAACTGGTGTCAGGGATCGGAATGACCACGTCAATATCATGGTCAGGCCAGAGCCTTAATATTTTGTCGGCGAGCTTCTCGCCCATCTTCAGCCTGGCTTTGTAGACCGAGATCCCATCCATGATCGAATCAGGGCGCGCCAAATAAACGTGCTCGAAGATACACGGTGACCAACGGGTCGCCTCGGCGCACTGTTTCCGGTGCAGACGACCATTCGATTCGATATAAATAGCCTCCCCGGGCGCAATATCGTCCATCAACTCAAAGCCTAAAACGCTCAGCGCTACGCTCTCTGAGGCCAGCATGTATTCGACGCCGTCTGCCGTGGTTCGCTGACCCAGTACCAACGGCCTTATGCCATTTGGATCCCGGAAACCGACCAATCCATAACCCGTTATCAAGGTCACCACTGCGTAGGCCCCAACCGCGCGCTGGTGGACGCGCTGGACCGTCTCAAACACATCGTCTGGCTTTAGCCTCAAACCCGCAACATCATGCAATTCATGCGCAAAAACGTTAAGCAGGACTTCTGAATCGCTGCTGGTATTGATGTGCCGACGATCCGAGCGGAAAAGGTTTTCGTTCAGTTCCCCCGCGTTGATCAAATTACCGTTGTGCGCCATGCAAATACCAAAAGGCGAGTTAACATACATGGGCTGCGCTTCAGCAGAACTTGAGCTACCCGCTGTTGGATATCGAACGTGCGCAACCCCCATCTTGCCTACAAGCCCGTCGAGCTGGGCCTGATTAAAAACATCTCGAATCAAACCGTTCTCTTTGCGCAGGGTTAACCGATCACCCTCGCAGGTTACAATGCCTGCAGCATCCTGACCTCGATGCTGGAGCATCGAAATTGCGTCGTATAAATCAAAACTAACATGCGATCGACCCACTATTCCCACAACACCACACATACCACTAAGCCTCTTTCAAGTTTTGGATCAGTTGACCGGATTGTTCGAGCACGAGTGGTTTGAGCCACTCCATCGCGTCTAAGACATAGGGTACTAAAACTGAAGATTGCCAAGCCGCACTCGATGCTGCTGATGTCCAGTAATAAAGCGCCATGACGCCTAACAGTACAAGCAATCCCCCCCTTAGGAAGCCAAAGATCATGCCCAACAAACGATCCATTGTGCTGAGGCCAGACACTTTAATTAAAGCCCCAAGCAGTCGCGTCAGCAGCCCACACAAAATCAGTGTTGCGAGAATCAAAATACCATAGGCAACCAGCATCCGAATGGCGCTTTGGGAAATAACGGGCTCCAGCATGGCCGAAAGCGGATCGACAAACCACCGAGCGACAATGATCGCAATGACCCAGCTCCCGAGCGCAAGCGCCTCTCTCACGAAGCCTCGAAAGATTGAAAGCAGAGTCGATAAAGTTAGCACGCCAATAATGATCCAATCGGGATGTGCTAATTCCATGCATTAGCCCCCGATCTGATTGGCGTCATCTTCGACGCGGTAGCGAACAATCTGGACCGCCAAGTCCAACTCGGACGCCAAGGCTTGTCCGGCCTGGCGTAATTGATCTCTATCCAATGAGGGCCCGACTAAAACCTGAAAAAAAAGTCCTTCATTCGTCGCGCTTCTCAGTACGTAACTGCCGTGCCCCAGCGCCCTGATCTTGGCCCGCAGACGGACGGCATTCTCTTGATCTCTGAAGCTTGCAACCTGAAGACTCCACCCAATCGGGAGACCGTTTTGGTCAAGAATTCGACCGCTCTGCTCTGAATAATCCGCTTGATCGACCACTTCTAGCGGCATCTTCGCCGCACTCGCCCGCTCACGGGAGCGCATTTCAGTCTGTATTTCGGCAACGGATATTCGTGTATCTCGCTTAAACCCGGGGCCAGAGGGAATCTCGACTCGATAGGCCTCTCGCGCTTGCTCGGACCCATCAAAGATCATCGGAATAAAGATCACTGCTAGCGCAGTCAGTACCACTGCGCCAACAATCCGATGTTTGAGTTTTTCTTCCAAGGTTTTACGACCCAGTCTGATCATGCCTTGCGAGGTATTCTAAGGCTTCCCCAACCACAGGGAAAGAACCGAAAACAATAATCGCCTCCGATTGTGGACAATTTGTCAAAGCTTTAGCCAAGGCCGCCGAAATTCCGGGGCAAATCTTTGCAGTCTCTTGAGCGGAATCTGGCAGCGCCAAGCGGAGTTGTTTTGGCGCAAGGGCTCGGCTTTCGCCAACCGCGGCTAAGAACCAATCCGATACCAGCGGTGCCAGAGCGCCCAATACACCCTGAGCGTCCTTGTCTGCATACATTCCAACCACAGCCCTAAAAGATCGCGTTCCTGTCTCCCGAAGACGATTGGCCAAATGTTCTGCCGCATGAGGGTTATGCGCCACATCAACATAGACCGTGACTCCCCCCATCCTAACGTTCGTCATACGACCGAGAAGCGTTAAATCTTTGAGCCCAGAAATCGCATCAGATTCTACGCCAGCCAGTAAAGACATAACCTGGACCGCAGCGGCAAGGCTCGTTTGAGGTAACTTTAAAGGCCAGTGTCCCTGCTCAACTTGGCGGACTTTCCCGGATATATCCGTCCACTGCACCCCTTCCTCGCGCCAGTGAAAGTCGGTATTGATTTTAAAAACCGGTGCCGACAACCGCTGGGCTTCTGCAATAATGCTGGCTGGAGGGTCAGGATCAGCCAAGATCAGTGGACGGTCTGATCTTAAAATCCCTGCTTTTTCGCGACCGATGGCCTCCCGGTTATCTCCCAGGTAATCCTGGTGATCAAGAGCAATTGGAAGAATCACGGCAAGATCAGGGTCAACAATGTTCATCGCATCTAAGCGACCGCCCAGTCCGATTTCCAAAACTGCGACATCGAGTTCTGCCCCTTTGAAAATAAGAAGAGCGGCGAGACACGAAAATTCGAAGTAACTGAGGGTTATCTCCTCCCGCGCCCGATCTATACTTTCAAACGCCGCCACAATGGCTTGGTCACTGACCCGCTCGCCATCGATTCGAATGCGCTCATTGAATTGCTGAAGATGTGGACTGGTACTCAAACCAACCCGTCGTCCGGAATCCACCGCGAGCCAGGAGATAGCCTCGCAGCAAGACCCCTTGCCGTTAGTACCGGCAACAAGAATCACCGTTGGCGCTGGACGAAGTACATCTAACCTCGTCGCAACTGTTTTTACTCGATCAAGAGTAAGATCCCATGCAATTGGGTGCAGAGCGCTGACATAGGTCAGCCAGTCATCAAGCGACTGACGCATTCAGAGCCAGACGAATTTCAGCAAGGCAGTCCATCACAGCCGATTTCAGCGCCACCGGATCTTGTTCGTGAATGCGCATTAATTCGACGATCGCGGAACCCACGACAACGCCATCAGCAACGGCGGCAATGGGAGCAGCCGTGGCGCCGTCTTTAATTCCAAAACCGACCATCAACGGGAGCTCCGTGTGCGCTTTCAGTAGCTCTACTCTCGACCGGACTTCATCGACATCGAGCCCACCGGCACCCGTGGTCCCCTTAAGAGAGACGTAATAAACAAATCCTCGACTCGCAGCACAGATTTTCGCCGCCCGAAGCTCGGTGGTTGTTGGTGCCAACAGATAGATCGGATCAACACCATGATCGTCGAGGGTCACGGTCAGCGCACCTGCTTCTTCAGGGGGAAGATTCACGGTGATTAAACCATCTACCCCGACGTTGCCCGCGGCTTCTGCGAAGGATTGATAGCCCATTCGCTCTACAGGATTCAAATAGCCCATCAATACCACTGGCGTTGTTGCATCTCGTTCCCTGAACTCGCGGACCATTTCGAGCGTGTCACCTAAGCTGATTGAATGCCGTAATGCCCGCTCGTGGGCAGCTTGAATCACAGGCCCCTCTGCTTCCGGATCTGTAAATGGGACGCCCAGTTCGATCACGTCCACCCCGGCTTCGACGATCCCATGCATTAAATCCACCGTTGTCCCAGGCATTGGATCCCCCGCGACAATGTAGGCCACAAGGGCCTTGCGATGATCGCCATTGAGCTTGGTAAAGCGCCTTGCCAGTCTACTCACACTCGGCTCCTCAGGAGATAGAAATTCCGTCGATCTTTGCCATCGTTGGAATATCCTTATCCCCACGCCCAGAAAGATTAACAATAATATGCTGATCTGGGCGCATTTCACGGGCCAAAGATGACGCATAGGCCAAGGCATGGCTGCTTTCTAGGGCTGGCAATATACCCTCTAAGAGATTCAATTGCCTGAAAGCCTCCAGCGCTTCAGCGTCTGTCACCGCAACGTACTCCGCCCGGGCAATATCCTTTAACCATGCGTGTTCCGGCCCTACGCCCGGATAGTCCAGGCCAGCAGAAACAGAATGTGTTTCGGCGATACGCCCGGCGTTATCTTGCATCAAATAGGTTCGGTTGCCATGAAGAACCCCGACAATGCCATCATTCAGGGGAGCCGCGTGCCGCCCGGTTTGCAGCCCATCGCCCGCAGCTTCAACACCGATCAGGCGCACAGATGCATCTTCTAAAAATGGATGAAAAATGCCCATCGCGTTCGAGCCACCCCCCACACACGCGGTCACAACATCAGGCAAACCACCCTGCCGTTCAGCAAACTGTGCTCGGGCTTCACGACCGATCACCGATTGGAGGTCTCTAACGATCATCGGGTAAGGATGGGGACCCGCGACTGTCCCAATGATGTAATGCGTGTCATCAACATTGGTCACCCAGTCGCGCATCGCTTCATTCAGTGCATCTTTTAACGTTCTTGAGCCGGAATTCACCGGCACCACTTCCGCACCCAGCAGTTTCATCCGATAAACATTTAAGCTTTGCCGCTCGATGTCCTCACTGCCCATATAAACTGTACATTTAAGACCGAAACGCGCAGCAACCGTTGCCGAGGCGACACCATGCTGACCCGCGCCCGTCTCCGCGATAATCCTTGGTTTACCCATGTGGCGCGCCAGTAAGGCCTGCCCAATACAATTGTTAATCTTATGCGCCCCGGTGTGATTCAGATCCTCACGTTTGAGCCAAATCTGTGCACCGCCCGATTCAGCCGTCAGACGCTCAGCCAGATATAACGGCGAGGCGCGACCCACGTAGTGCTCCAGATCCGATGCCAGTTCCGCTAAAAAGGCTGGATCTGTCTGTAACAGGTCATATTCTGCAGACAACTCATCCAGCGCCGCCATCAACGTCTCCGAGACGAAACGGCCCCCATAGGTGCCGAAGTGTCCAGACTGGTCCGGAAACGCGCCTAGGGTCTCATTGGTTCCAATTAATTTGCTGACCATAAATTTCTCTTGTTGTTGAGCCCATGACTCCATCTCTGTGTAAAGACTGCGAACCCCGTCGTCGTTTTCCGATCCCCGCTCCAAGAGATAGGCCCGCATCCGACTAGGTAAACCTTCCTAACAACCCGGGAGGCTAGTTTTCTTCAACCACTCCTTCCGCTTTATTCAATGCTGGCCTTTCCACGGCCTCATTTGACCGATCCGCGGCCCCTACAGCGCCAACAAAAGCGCCCATTTTCTCTAGACTCTTAACGCCTGGAGATGACTCTACCCCGCCACACACATCGACCGCATAGGGTCCGACCGCCTCAATCAATGATTGAACATTGTCAGCGCGCAGTCCTCCGGCGACCATCAGTGGCTTGTCTATTGCGGGAATCGTTGACCAATCAAACCGCTCGCCGGTTCCCCCGTATTGGGATGGCACGTAGGCATCCAGCAAGATGGCGGCGGCGGACCCAAAACCTTTCGCCATCCGAGCCGTCAACTCTGCATTTTTATGCCGAATTGCCTTGATGTATGGTACGTCAAATTGGCGGCAATAGTTCTCATCCTCATCGCCGTGAAACTGCAGCAGTTCAAGTGGGCAAATACTCAACACGGAACGCACAAAGTCAGGACTTGCATTCACAAAGAGACCGACACGACTGATAAAAGGCGGTAGCCCAAAAGCAATGGCGGCTGCGTCTTCGGCACTAAGGAAACGAACACTCTGGTCAAAAAAATTAAAGCCTATGGCCTCCGCACCGCAGTCAACAGCTGCGAGCGCTTCGGCTAAACTTCTAATTCCACAGATTTTGACCCGAGTGCGGTACCCCTGAACCATGATTATCGCCTCCACAACGGGCTACATATTACCATAACCGCCTAGCTAAAAGGCCAGTCCGCCTCAGTCTGAGGCTGTACCGCTGGCAACCCAAAGCGTTCTGGATAGTTGACCGCCTTTAAGTAAAGCCCCGAACCAGAAGCCATCTTTCCAGCCAACTGTCGATCCCGCGCGGCCAGCAAACGTGCAATCCAGCCGATATCTCGTGCACCTATTCCGACTTCAATCAAAGCACCTGCAATATTTCTGACCATATGATGTAAAAATGCGTTGGCCGTTATATCTAGGACCACCATTTTTTCTCGCCTAACAACTTGAACATTCTGAACACAACGCCAAGGCGTACGGGACTGACAGTGCGCTGCACGAAATGCGCTAAAATCCTGTTCTCCAATGAGCGCTTGCGCACTGTCATGCATTATTTGCGCATCGAGTGGCCGGTGCTCTCGCGCCACGAAAGCATGCCCCAACGCTTGGCGCAAAGCCTGGTTCAATATCCAATATTGATAGCGCCGGGAAGTCGCTGAACGACGCGCATCAAAATCACCCGGCACACTACGCATCCAAGACACACTGATGTCATCAGGCAACAACGCATTCACACCAGACACCCACGCCTTCTCTTGCCGCTCGCTGTGTGTGTCGAAGTGAACAACCTGCCCTGTGGCATGGACACCTCGATCCGTCCTGCCAGCTGAGACAACTCGAATTGTGTGATTGGCAACAGAAGAAATCGCTTCCTCCAATGCCTGTTGGACCGTGGGAACGGTGGGTTGGCTCTGGAAGCCGTGGTAGGACGTTCCTTGATAACTGATCCCAAGCGCGATTCGCTGTTCGGTCACAAGTATCAACTCACTCTGTCAAACTGGCCAACATCTG
>Ga0209631_10005889_pt1 | contig 12794 bp, 13 predicted proteins | sample COG_08_FD_184752 | JGI IMG/M metagenome (GOLD analysis project Ga0209631, IMG submission 184752) | Pelagic Microbial community sample from North Sea - COGITO 998_met_08 (SPAdes) (version 2) | ecosystem: Environmental > Aquatic > Marine > Neritic zone/Coastal water | place: Helgoland, sampling... | reverse complement strand
CACAAGGTGAGAGTAAAAACAGGATCTAAAATTACAAAAGAAGAAATAGAACTCGATAGAGCTATTAGAATGTGGAAAAGAACCCCCGTAAACGATCCATATAAAACAGGTTTAGAAAGTTTAGCCTCTGAGATGGAAAACTATTTGGATGGTTATCATATAAAAACTGCCTATAACGAATTTTGTTACCCAGATATTAAAAATGCCATAAGTGAATTAGTTGAAGATAATTATTCTAAAATTATTCTTGTAACCACAATGATAACGAGAGGAGGATCTCATTCTGAAAAAGAAATACCAGAAGAGCTAAATAGATTTCAGATACAACATCCAACAATTGATATTCAATACGCATGGCCATTTTGCATAAAAAGTTTTGCCGAATTCTTGGGCAAACATGCCCAATCGTTTGACAAGGAAGTTTCGGTAAAAAATTAGCCTTACCCATAACTTAATGACAATAGATGAATTTATGTTTAAAGGAAACCCGTCGTAAAGCTCTAAATGGAAACATAATAAGTTTAGGGTGTTCGTTTTCTTTATATCTCCTTGCCAATAATGAAATACGAATCGACGGGTTTCCGTAAATTTTAATCTTAAATATAGAGGTATTTTATGTTTTATGAAGTTACGATTTTTCATCCAAAAAATAAAAAAAAGAAAATAATCTCTTCCAAGAAATTAAGCGAAAACTATTGGGCTGATTTTGAAAAGAAACAAAACTCTTTCTCTACAAAAAAAAATAATTTACCAGTTGTTAGACAAAATTAAGTCGAAATTGTTATTTAATATAAAAATTACTTTAAATATATATAGCAGGTATTTATGAAAATTCTTGTGGCAGGTGCTACCGGTTTTATTGGCAAAAAACTTGTAAAAACATTGGATGAAAAGGGTCATGAAATTGTAGTTCTAACTAGAAATAGAGAAACTGCCCGATTTCATATTCCTATACATTGTGAAATCCAACAATGGGACCCTGAAAAAAGTCCGCTTTCGACAAATTCTTTAAAAGATGTTGATGTCGTAATAAATTTATCTGGCGAAAATATAGCAAGTAGCTTCTGGACTGAAACTCAAAAAAGAAAATTGATGGACTCCAGAAAGATGTCAGTACGCCGTATAGTTAAGGCCATGGCAGTTATGAATACAAAACCTAAAGTATTTATTTCAGCATCGGCAGTTGGTTTTTATGGAAATAGGAGCAATGAAGAACTCCAGGAAACGAGTTCTGCAGGTGAAGGTTTTCTTTCTAAGGTTTGTCAGTCATGGGAAAATGAGATAACTGAAGCTGAAGAACTTGGAATAAGAACCGTGATATTTAGGCTTGGTATGGTTTTAGGGCATGATGGAGGTGCTTTAGAAAAAATAATGCCCGCATTTAAACTTGGGCTCGGCGGGAAACTTGGTGATGGGTCTCAATGGATGAGTTGGATTCATATTAACGATTTTATAGATATGATCGTCTACTCAATTGAAAACCCCTCAATTAAAGGAATTATCAATGCCGTAAGCCCCAACCCTGTTAAAAACATTGAATTCACTAAAACTTTGGGTCGGTTGGTAAAACGTCCAACAATATTACCTGTTCCAGGTATTGCATTAAAAGTGGTCTTGAGAGATCTTTCCGATTTATTACTTTACAGTCAAAAAGTATCGGCAGATAAGATTTGTAAAAATGGCTTTAAGTTTACATATTCTAAAATAGAGCAAGCATTTAAAGAAGTTAGCGAGCATTCCTTTCATGAAATAAACACAGAACAGTGGGTACCTCAAACCATAAAACAAACATTTTCTTTTTTCAAAGAAGCAAAGAACCTGGAAAGATTAACTCCAAAGTTTTTAAATTTTAAAATATTAAATCAGTCGACCCAAGAAATAGAAGATGGAACAATATTAACTTATCGCTTATCAATTCATGGAATACCTTTCAAATGGAAATCCAAAATTACCGATTGGAATCCTGCATCCAAATTCTCAGATATCCAATTAAAAGGTCCCTATAATTATTGGTATCACACCCATTCTTTTGAAGAAAGAAATGGGGGTACTATAATAAAGGACCGTGTTTTATACAAAGTACCTTTTGGTTTTATAGGTGATTTGGTTGTGGGGAATTTTATAAAAAAAGACTTGGAAACAATATTTAGTTATCGAACGAAAACGATAGATACTTTGATGAACAACTAATTTATAAATTTTTATATTAATGAAAAATAATGAATTTAGATTCTATTCCAAAATATTTACTCCTATTCTTGCTCTAATTTTCAACGGATTATTGACAGGGTGTTCTATCGAGCCGAAATTGTCTGCACCTAAAGAATACCAATTAGGCCAGACTAGTTATCATAGGGTTTGCGCACAATGTCATGGCGCTGATGCAATGGGAGGCAAAAGAGCCCCAACATTTTTACAGGTAAAGTTTGATCCAAATAACTTTTCTAATAGCAGGTTTGCTAGAACTATTTTAAATGGATCAAATTCAGGTGCAATGCCCTCTCAAAAAGGAAGGGTTAATGATGAGGAGATTAGAGAAATAATTAAATATATCCGATACGCACAAAAAGAGTCAGGTATTATTCCGTAGGTTTTTTAAATGAAGAATAGTATTTACTAATTTTTTTTATTTAGGATAAGGCAAAAAGTTAAATAAAGATTTTGAATTAAAAAAAGAAACTTTTTAGTTTCTTGTAATTCTTAGAAAAAGGCACTTAATATGAAACGATTAATATCTTATATTGTTACGATATTTTTTCTCACTTCAGTTCCCATACAGGCGGATACCGGTTTAGAAACACCAATTAAATTACCCAAAACAGAAGGATCAAAGAACTTTGATCTAGAAATAACATTAGCCAATAAAAATGGAATCAATCAATTTGAATCAAAATCATTTAGCGAAGCTCAAAAATATTTTACGAAGGCCCAATCACTAGCAAAACAATTCCGAGATCCTGGGCTTGGAATTGTTTCTTTCAACCTTGGTTTAACTCTACACAAACTAGACCTTCATGAAAGTGCAGTTAAAGCTTTTTTGATTGCAAAAAAATACGCTCGCGGTAACAGTTCGATTGTTGATTCTAAGTTATTACATTTCCACGACTGCGGATTTAATCCAAGTATACCATGCGATGAAAACCCACCTGCAAGAATGCATATTGAAGGATCTGATTAAATTAAATAAATTTATTAAATATAATTATTTTCTTGAAAAGAAATAAAATTCCATAAATTGCTTTAATATTTTTCAACCGGACTTTCTTCTTTCAGAAGGAAATTACCACAATTTTTAAAGAGGAATAAATATGGTTATTTCAACTGCTGGTTTATTATATGGATTAAAAGCTTTTCTTGCAGGCACAATTTTTTTTGTCTGGGTAGTTCGATATCAAAATATTAAGGAAGAATTTAAGGTTTATCGTTTACCTATATGGCTAAGGGACCTGGTTGGAGTATTAAAATTATCATTCACTATAATGCTGTTTAGTTCCGATTTAAGTATAGTAATTCTTGGCTCATTAGGGATTGCCGGTTTAATGTTTGCTGCAATAATTACCCATTTAAGAATTAAAAACCCTATCTACAAAATGTTGCCTGCCATGAGTTTAATACTTGTTAGTTGCATAATAGCTATATTGAGTTTTCAAGGTTTGCAAATCAAAATATGAGTTTATTTTAGCAAAGCTAGTAGGTGGGGTTAATCAAACTAAAACTTTATCAATAATGTTTAAAAAGTTTTCAATGTCTAATGGTTTAGTGATGTAATTCTTAAAACCTAAAGTTAAGGCTTTTTCTGATTCTCCATCTATAGCATTTGCAGTTAATGCAATTACAGGAATATTTGCAGTTTCTTTTATTGATTTTAATTCCTTAAAAGCAGTTATCCCATCCATATCTGGTAAGCGGAGATCCAAAAGAATAAGGTCTGGGAGTTCTGATTTAGCCAGCTCAATTCCAGCCATAGCTTTAGTTGTTGATAAATAAATAATATTTTTTCGAAGAGAAAAAATATGACCCACCAGTTTTATATTTACTTCATTATCTTCTATATATAAAACTTTATTTAAATCGAGTGTTTTAACATTATCAGTTTGCAATTTTATGCTATTTATTAACTCTTTTTTTGGAAGAGTATTATTTGAAATCTGGAGATCAATATAAAAATAACTACCTTTATCTCTAGTGCTTTCAAAGCCTATTTTCCCCGACATTAATTCGATAAGTTGTTTGGATATTGTCAAACCAATACCTGAGCCTTCAATATTTTTACCACCAACATCAAGGCGTTGAAATGGTTTAAAAATTTTTTCTTTATTATCATCTGAAATCCCATAACCGCTATCTTTAACGCCTAAACGTATTTGGGAATTCTTTTGTTTCAAATAGGAAACAATAACTTTACCATTAGGTTTGTTATACTTAATGGCATTCGAAATCAAATTCAATATTACTTGTTTCATGCGATTGCTATCTACATCAACAATAATTTGATCACTAGAAAATTTTTCATGCTCAAGAATTATCCCATTTTTAAATGCCAGTGCTTGACAGGTAGAAATTACATCATCGACTATAGGTAGTAGATCGGTTGCTTCAATAACTATTTTTAAATTTCCCGACTCTACTGCAGACAAATCTAGCATTTCATTTATTAGTTTTAAAAGATATTTTCCGGATGAAGTTACTTGATCTAACTTATCTTTTTGATGAATAGGTAATGGATTTATAGAGTCCCTACTCATTAGGTCAGTAAAACCTAAAATAGCATTCATGGGTGTTCTTAACTCATGACTGATATGAGTTAAGAATTGAGTCTTAGCATGATTGGCTTTTTCAGCAGCGTTTTTAGCAAAGATGATATTGTTTTCAGCTATTTTTCGTTTGGTGATGTTATGACCGTATATATTAAAATAGTTCATTTCAGTTACATATATGATATCAAACTCAAAAGTTTCATTATCTTGCTTGACTTCTATTTTATTTACCGCTTTTTTGGTACCTGCTTGATTTAAAATTTCCCTAAAAGGCTTTGGGATTTTTTCACCTTGTTTACTATTGAAGTGATTTAAGAAAATTAACCCAGCCGAGTTTGAATAAAGCAATATATTCTCTGAATTAACTCTAAAAATAGGGCTAGTATTTTCGCCAGGGAGACTGGCCAAGGCTTTCAATTCTTTAGTTCGATTTTCGACTAAAACTTCCAATTCATCTTTTTTAAATTGTAAGCTATTGAATTGTCCTTGAGTAATCGAGGCGATAATAGCTACAACTAAAATCAATAAAATGATTCCTAAAATACTAAATATAATTATCGGAACACCTGCAGTACTCTCCAAATTAAGCGAAATAGGTCCCTTGGAAAGAAATACTGTTGCCTCCATTCCCGTGTAATGCATGCCGCAAACGGCTAAACCCATAAGTATCGCCGCGGAAATTTTATATTTTAAATTAGTTACCTGGTCATTTTTACCAAAAAATATGATGAGGCTTAAAGCCACTGTTGCTGCCACTATTGCGATTAGAATTGAAGCAATAAATAATATTTTTTTATAATACATCTCCCCAGCAAAGCCCATTGCTTCCATTCCTGAGTAATGCATTACTACTACTCCAATACCCATTACGACTCCACCCAAAACGATTCTATAAAATTTGATTGGTTTTTGAGTAGCGTAAAAAAAAGCAAAACCTGAGGCAAAAATTGCACTTAGAAGTGATCCTAAGGTGAGTTCTAAGTCATAGGTTATAGATAAAGGTAATTTAAAAGCCAACATACCGGTAAAATGCATTGACCATATTCCTCCACCCATTGCAAATGCGCACCCACCGATCCATATTTTTTTAGAATTACCCTCATCTTCTCCTATTCGCATTGCCAAATCCAAGGCTGTATAGGAAGCAAAAGTAGCTATGAAATAAGAAAAAAAGACTAATGCAAAATTATATTCTCCAATAATCTCATTTCCATTTAGGGTAGGTCCAAACATCTAACATATCCTTTAGATTAATACTAATACTACATATGGGGAAGGTTAAGGTAACTTTGTGTTTTGAGCAAGGATATTTTGATTTATAACGATATAGTCTGTTTTTTTGATATAAATATTAATGTCAATTTAACCAAAAATTAGAGATTCTGAATATTGGTTTCATTAATTACATCTTTTTAAAAAATTATTTCAAAAAAAAACCCAGGAAAAGAAGCAACCTTAGTTGCTTCTTCCCTGGGTTTATTCGTTGGTCAAGCGGATTGCTCCGCGCTAAAGGCTAATACTCAAGTGTATTCCACTGAGTTACACCCTTCTGTCCGTTTCTTTCTTTGTTCTGACCATTCCAGACCGCAATTGCCATTGGGGTTTTACCCGTTTTGAATTGCGTATCATTGGCATCACCACTGCTCAAAGAACGTTTGAAAACAACAGACCACCGGTTGTTAGACCAGTTACCATTGCCCTGTACATCCTGATGAGCTTGAGTCGTCAGGGTGCTAAACCCTTCTGCATTCAAATCTTCAATTGGAGATACACGTAATGATGCATCAGAAAGCATGTTTCCGGTAGCACGACCCTCATTAAATACACCTTCATTTTTACCCATACCAAAATCAACATAAGTTCCACGCTTGCTAACATCGCCAGCTCCCATGCCTTTATCAGATGTAGCTTTCGATCCAGTAGCATGAACAGGCTCTTTACCACTTAATTTGCCTGTAGGTTCGTACATGTAGTAAGAACCTGATCCCATAGCCATGTACTTATATTGATCTTCCATGTCCTGCATGCCTTCGTTGCCAGTTTTTCCAGCGCCTTCTTTATTCCAAGTCGCTTTCCACTGCCAAATATTAACACGCTCCCCGTCTCCACCCATTGTGAATGGAGGTTCTTCACCAGACTGATCTACCGGAAACATGATAGCTGCTTGATCTTTATACTGCTGAGATCGAACCATGATGTCATTACGGGTTGAGTCTGTCCAGCTCAAGCGAACTGCGATTTCCTTGCCGTTTGTAGCGGCACGGACATTTACCCATTTGGTAGCCGGAGCTGGCCACATGGGATTGGTGATCATTTGCGGATCCAAATCCACCATCGTGTGCTTGTGGAAAGTAGGACCATAACGAGTCCAGAAAGGATCATCTGCATTGATCGGGATATCTCCTTGAACTTTTATAGCTTTGATGGTGGCTGCATTTGCACTTGAAAAACCAAGTACGAAAGCAAACAACATCATAAAAACAATAGATTTTTTACTCACAGGCTTGCTCCTTAAATTATTCGGAATAATCAATGGAATATGACTACTCTTTCAAACACATTATTATGATGAGATTGAAAGAGGCGTTAATTTGAATATAGAAAATTAATTAACATTAAATTTTTCTATTATTACAAATGTATTCAATCATTAAATATTAACTGAACATTATTAATCATCCATTAACATTTTATTATTAATTATTAATAAATAGTTTTTCATTAATAGGGGTAAGCGACAATACCTATGTTGTAGGATTAAACAACGTCGAGATAACATTAATATTATGGTTAAAAGCCGAATAAAATTAAGGGTAGAATTGAGGTTGTCTTAGAAATCGTTTAAAAGGGGAGGTTTTTTACTGAAAAGTAATTAATGATAAATTATGAAATTATTCAACCGCTTTGCGTAAAATGCAGAAGCCCTTAATTTATATCACTAAGCAATATTAGAATTATCGAGCAGATAATCTTATCCTTACACAAATTAGTTAATATTATATAACGATAGCCAAGACATTTTTATCAGTAGTTCATTAGATTTTTTAAAGGTGTATAGCATTTATTACTTTTTAAATTATTGGTGACATTTAATTAGTAATCTTTAATGCTACGGTTTTTTACTAAAATAGTCACGTGTCAATACACTACATACAAACAAATTATAAAAAGGTTATTTGATAATTTAATTCATGTTGAGGGATCTTGAAAATTACCATTTATTAGTATTTTTTATTAACGTTTAATACAGCAGAACAATACAGAAATTATTTATTAATACCCAGCTTAACCAAAATTGGTTCATATTTTTTTAAAATCGCCAATATAGAGAAGTTTAAAATAAAAAAAATAGGAATAATTATTAAAACCCAGCCTAAACAAGCGATCATTAAGTAATCAAATAAAATTATAATGGCTTGAATAAATCCTTCATCAAAGGTATCAATTAAATGTGCCTGAGACAGTGGATCTAATGAAACTTTTGAAACTTTTTCTCCTATTTTTAAAAATGGGAAAAATAAAATTATTTGCAGAGGGAATGCTGCATAATTGGCAAGCTGAATTGCAGGCAAGTTTAATCTAAATAAAATAGATACAGCAGTGCAAAATATAGTGGTAGCTCCTAATACAGGAAAAACACTTATAGCGACACCTAATGAAATTACCATTGAAAGTTTTTTAGGGCTTAATCCCTGCTTCAGCAAATTAGAGACTGTACTAATTATTTTTATTTTCCAATTAATCACATTATTAGTATTTTATTTATATTTATACTTTTATAAATATAACTCAACAGCTCTGAGGAAATTTTTCTTCGCTTTCTTTATAAATCCATTGTATTAGACATTTGCTATGATACTCGTCTTGAGGTGTTAATATTAAATTGGAAAGGTCATAACCTTTCATTTTTGTTTTTTTAATTATTTTGGTAAGAATATCCTTTTCCATAATAGGTTTTCGGCTTAGGATCCAGAAATTTTCTTTGTCCGGCTCACCAATAACAGCGTAGTTATAGTTCTCTTCTAAATCAATCACCCAATAATCTAGTGAAAAAGGCCAGATAAACTGCACTTCCCATTTAGAAGTTATGGTCGGGTCCACCAGCCAGGCTTTACCTGTTATTTTACTAATTTCTCCCTTAAACCCATGTTTTCGACAAATATTGGTGACTTCTATTTTGCTATCCTCAATTAACTTGTAATGCGCAATCATAGCAAAACAATTTTTTTCCGGAAACCAAGGGTTATGAGCAATTTCATACCAAACCCCCTGGAATTTATGGAGGTCTAAATTAGATACGACCTTCAAGTTTTTATTTTCTTCGGCATTTGCAGAACTGATGACCAATACGTATATTAGAACAAAAAATAAAGTTATTATTGATATGAACTTTTTCATATTGTGATTACTTATCATTTATAAGGAATAAATATTTAAGGTAGGTTAAAAAAGTAGACCGTTTAAAAAGTATTATTGCCTCGAATCGATTTGCAATTCAGCAATCTACCAAAATGATCTTCAGTAATAATCGTCAGATAGAAATTACCGTTTTATTCCTTGGTTGGTATAAAAATATCTGAAAAATTTTTATTGACCCAGGCACGTCGCGTTAAATAAACTAAAGTCGCTAGATTCCCCAATAAATATATACAAAGGGTCCAAACAACACCCCGGAAAATACTTTTCTCCAAGACACAGATCCAGACTCCAATCACGGTAGCTCCAATATAAAAATCAAGGAAAGTAACCACTCCCCATCGCAGGGCAACCATTTCTTTGATACCCTGAAAAACATTACTCTCGACACTAGCCCAATATATACCAATGGCTAAAATTGAGAAAAAGAAGCCGCAGATATATAAAGTGTATAACTTAAAACCGGGTGTATTCATTTGCTAAGACTTTTTAAATAAATAATGAGCAACGAGCCACTGATTTCCTCTGCTGTAGCCGAAAAGCTCCGCACAGGCCATAAAAAATATTCTCCATCGCTGAAACCAAGTATTCCTCTCGTTGACACCATAAACTTGTTCAAGTATAGGAAGGATATTGTTTTTTTCTCTATCCATATTTTTAAGCCAGGCATTGGAGGTTTGTTTATAATGGCGCCCGTTCCAACGCCATTGTTTATCTAAGGAAAGTTTTTTTTGAAATTTTAACAGCAAATCCTCTGATGGCATTAATCCGCCTGTAAAAAAATAGCGACCCATCCAATTATCAGAACCTTCTGTGGAGAAAAAGTACGCAAATTTCTGGTGGCAGAAGATATGGACAAATAACTTCCCATTAGGATTTAACCATGATGAAATATTTTCCATTAACCGCTCATAGTTTTGCATATGCTCAAACATTTCGACCGACACGACCCGATCAAATTTTGTATCCGCATCAAAACTATTCATGTCACATGTTACAATCGTAAGATTATTTAAGTTTTTTAATTTAGCAGCCCTGTTAATAAATTCTCTTTGCTGATTTGAGTTCGAAATTGAAGTGATTCTGCTATTTGGGTATTTTTCGGCCATCCACAAAGAAAGAGAACCCCACCCACAACCTAATTCTAGAATATCCATATCATCAGACAATTCAGCTCTTTCACATGTAATTTTTAAAGAGCTTGCCTCTGCTTCATCTAGAGATGTTGCCCCATCCCCCCAATAGCAGGAACTGTATTTATTATATTTTCCCAATACTAAGTTAAAAAATGAGGGTGGCAATTCGTAATGCTGATCGTTGGCCTTTAGTGTGTCAACTGCGATAGGGCGTGCACATAAAGTACCCACAAAACTACTAATATGATCCTTGTTTTTGAAATTAATTTTTTCTTCGGATAATCGTTTTCTCAATAGTTGGCGAATACCTGTCCGAATCAATGAATCCGGAACCCAACCTCTTTCTATAAGACTAATCATTTTATCCATTAGATTGTATCCTTTGGTGGTCCTGGAAAAAACATATTGGTTGTTTTTATGTAATTTTCATATTCAATCCCCTTGCTTTTTAAAGCTTGTTGTTCAGCAAATGGAATTCCAGAAATTTTAATTAGAAAAAATAGCATCAATAATGGCCCTGTTAGACTGATCCATAAATTATTCGATCCAAAATTCAACAACACATAGCTCCACCAGTGTATCCATTCGAAAAAATAATTTGGGTGGCGAGAAAACTTCCATAAGCCATTACGACATACTTTTCCCTCGTTCGATTTATTTGCCTTAAAACTCGATAATTGTTTGTCCGCTACACATTCACCTGCGATAGAAAGAATCCAAATAAATAGTGCGACTATATCTAAATTGTTTAGAGGATTTGGATTGTAAAAAACTATGACTATTGGAATGACAAATAGAATTGCCACAACAGCCTGCGCTTGAAAGAATAAAAAAAAGTAACGAAGAACATTATTTTCCGCAGATTTTCTAAAATTTTTGTATCTAGTATCTTCTTTTGCCCTAATGACTCGATTAAATAATAAATATGTTCCTAAACGCAATCCCCACACTATTCCCATTGACGCTGTCAATATTATTCTTTCCTTATTACCGTCTCCAATAAACGCAAAGTAAAGTATTCCGAATGCTATACCATAAGCCCATCCCACATCGGCGATTGCCGCGTTATTTGTTTTTATCTGCACGGCCCACAACAAAACCATAAAAACAGCAATAATGAGCCAACAAATAAATAAGTGGTGAATAAAGTTGTCCATATAAACTAATTTAGTTTTGGTTTACTATTTCTAGTGGTGGTATTATTGGATCTCGCCGACACAAGGGTTTGGTAAAAACCATTTGAACATTTCCTATCTGTCTTTCCATGAAACCACCTTCGCAGTAGCAAAGATAAAATATCCACATTCGAATAAAAGCATTCGTGAATCCCAGGTCCTTGACCCGACTTTTATTTTTTAGAAATTTTGCTCTCCATTCCTTCAAGGTTCTAGCGTAGTGGGGTGTTATATCTTCAAGGTGAAATAATTTGATATCCGATGAAGTTGCGGCAGAACACAAAGCGCTAACGGAAGGTATACAACTACCTGGAAAAATATATTGCTTTATAAAATCTATAAAATCTTTGGACTCTTCAAATAAATTATCGGCAATTGTAATTGCCTGAATTACGAGCAGGCCCTCTGGCTTAAGTAGCTGGCTACATTTCTGAAAGAACTTTTTATAAAGTCTATGACCAATGGCTTCTATCATTTCGATGGATACTAATTTATCAAATTGTCCTTCTAACTCTCTAAAGTCTTTTTTTATAATAGTGACTTGGCCCTCTAATCTATTATTCTTTATTAAATTTTCCGCATAAATAAACTGCTCTTGGGATATAGTTGTGCTGGTAATACGACAACCATAATTTTTTGCAGCATGCAGGGCAAACCCACCCCAGCCAGTACCTATTTCCAGTAAATGATCAGCCGATGACAAATTTAATTTTTCGCAAATACGATCAAGTTTAGTTATCGAAGCTTGATGCAATGAGCTCTCGGGCTTACTGAAAATAGCGCAGGAATACATTCTTGTATCGTCTAAAAATGATGAAAAAAAATCATTCCCTAAATCATAATGCGCATGGATATTTCGCAGACTTTCTTTTATATTATTTCTTCTGCAGGAATGGCTTAGTTTCATAATCCATATCGCTAAATTGGCAATACCACTTTCGAATTGATTCGCAGCATCACGGTTTCGCGTGAAAATTCTCACCAAATTGGTCAGGTTGTCACAAGTCCACCATCCTTTTATAAAGGCGTCTGCAGAACCATTTAGGCCCTTTGCAACAATATCTAAATACATCTTTGAATTTTGAACTGTTATTATTGCTTTAACTGGGAAGTTAGGTGTTGTTTGACCAAAAACAATATGTTCCGAGTTTTCAATTATAGTTATTTCACCTTCTTTTATTCCCTTGAAATGACTTAAAATTATTTTACGTGCCACCTTGTCAAGGATTTGAGTTTTTTCGGAAAATTCTATTGGTTTGGTATCAATCAATTCATTTATTTGCATATTTAACAACTCATTTTATTTTTTG
>Ga0209631_10005882_pt1 | contig 12803 bp, 13 predicted proteins | sample COG_08_FD_184752 | JGI IMG/M metagenome (GOLD analysis project Ga0209631, IMG submission 184752) | Pelagic Microbial community sample from North Sea - COGITO 998_met_08 (SPAdes) (version 2) | ecosystem: Environmental > Aquatic > Marine > Neritic zone/Coastal water | place: Helgoland, sampling... | reverse complement strand
TGATGATTATTATTTAAGTAAAAAAAACCGACTAGAGTTATCTAAAAAAATTCATCCCCTTTTAATTACTCGTGGTGTACCAGGCACGCATAACATAGAAGTATTAAAAAAAGATGTACTTAGTTTTCAAAAAAAAAAATTTCCTATTATCACTCCGACATTTAACAAGTTAAAAGATGACATTAGTAATAAAAAAAAAATTATTAAAAATGCAGAAATACTATTGTTAGAAGGTTGGTGTTGTGGCTCTCCCCCAATTAATAAAAAATATCTTTTTAAAAACATTAATAGTCTAGAAGCAATCTTAGATAAAAATAAAAGATGGAGACAATACTATAATTCTCAACTTAAGAAGGATTATAAAAATGTATTTTCTTTATTTGATCAACAAATTTATATTCAAGCGCCCTCTTTTACTTACATTTTAAAATGGAGAAATGCTCAAGAAAAAAATAATGCAATAAAATCTAAACAAAAAAAATTTATGAAAAAAAATGACTTAAAAAAATTTGTAGATCATTATGAAAAGTTAACAAAATGGATGATGAAAACCATGCCTGCAAAAGCAGACATGTTAATAAAAATCGATGAAAATCAAAAAATAAAAAAAGTGATTATTCAAGATTGATATTCATCTATAGCTTTTTTTAAATCCTTATACTCTTCATTATTACTGCCAGCTAATTGCTCAATTTTTTCCAGCATTAACAATGCTTTATCTTTTTGATCTCTCATTAAATATAATTCACCTAAATATTCATGTGCACCAAGGTGAGATGGATCTATTTCTATTGCCATCATGTATGCTGCAAATGATTTATCTAGATCAGGATTTTCCAGCTTTCTATAACTAAAACCAAGCAGGTTATATATATCAGCTCTTTTTGTTCCTAAATCTTCCCTTTTGGTTAGATTTTTTAACAATTTTAGAGATTTACTATAACTTTCATCTCCAATATGTTTTTCAGCTAATTCATACAACTTAATGATTTGATCTGAGGTTTCAGCTGACACATTCGTACTTGAGCTCGTTCCCGCACCAATGGCATTAAAAGAGATAAACAATAGTAAAATTATTATTTTTTTCATATTTAAAAGATATTTTAGAAATCTGAAAAATCAATAGCTAAAAAAACAACCATTTTTTTACAGCTTTTAAATATCTTTCATATTCATCACCGAATTTTTCTTTTAAGAAATTTTGTTCAACAGGAATTACGTAATTATTAATCCAAAAAAATAATCCAAATGCACTCAAAAAATATGCCACATTTTCAAAAGTTAAGAACATAGCAAAATGAAAAGAAACAAATGCTAAATACATAGGGTTTCTGCAGTAGGCAAAAATTCCTGTTTTAATAATACGTTTTGTGTTCGATTGTGGAGTTGGATTTTCTTTATAAGAATTAAATAAATTTAAGGAAGAAAAAAACAAAGCTAAGCATAAAATCAAGCCCATAATACCTATTAAATTAAGTAGGGTGAATAAAGGATAGGATGGTATAAAAAACTCTCCAACAATGTAAGAAATCACTAATAGTAGTACAAATATTTTGAGAGGATTTCCTTTAACCGCTGGTCCCATATTAATTGCTTTCAATTATTTTTAATATTTTTTTATAATCATTTGCAACAATAAATGCACCTGCTTCAAGCAATTCTTTTTCATCCCTTTTTTCATGCCAATGTCCACCTGCGGTAAGACCTATAACCTTAACACCTGCTGCGGCACCTGCCATCACACCGACTGCGCTATCTTCGATTATTATTGTCTGATTTTTTAGTAAATTATTATCCTGAATCGCTTTCAAATAAATATCAGGATCTGGTTTAGGTTTATCTACTAGATCAAATGAATAAACTTGCTTAGGTTGAAAGTATTTATCTAACTTTACTCTTTGCAATCCATCAATTATTCTCTCTTTCATACTATTAGAACCAATAAACATATTGAGCTTAAGATTGCTTACAAAATCATATGCTCCTTTTACAGTCGTTAATTCTTTCTTATAAATATTTGAAGCTAGGTCCATAATATCTGTAAAAAATTTTTGTTGATCTTCAATTGAATATTTTTTTGATAAAATATCAATAACTTGAACTGTTTTTTTCCCAGCAAAGCTTGCAAATTCTTTTTCATCTACTTCTATGCCAAATTTTTGCATATATTTAGCAAATGCTTTTGCTACCAAAATTTCACTATCTACGAGAACTCCGTCAAAATCAAAAATGATATTTTTAATCATAATAGAGTATAGTTTTTATAGGTTTTTTTTAGATTTGGACGTTTTTTATTGAAATTTTATAAATTTATAATACGAATTATATAGCGATACATAACTCGTCGTCATCATACGGAAGTGGGATAGGTCGCCTTCAAATTGGGAGGTAATATGAAAATAGGCTATTTCTGCAACTCAACTAACTGGGGCAATAAAAAATCTTATAATCAAATTTTAGAAGAAATACGAGAGATTGCGACTTACTGCGATCAAAATGATTGGGACTCTATCTGGTTTTCTGAACATCATTTTAGTCATGAAGGTATGGAAATTTGCCCTAATCCTATTTTATTAAGCTCTGATATTGCTGCAAGAACTAAGAATATTAGAATAGGTCAAGCAGCTTCTATAATAACATTTTGGAATCCTATTCGCGCAGCTGAAGATATAGCTTTGTTAGATCAGTTATCTAACGGTAGAGTTGAAGCAGGAGTTGGCAGAGGTATTTATGGAAGAGAAGCTTTAAACATGAATGCTGATGCGGATATGAAAGATCAAGCTAAAAATTTTAGACTATTTGAGGAAACTCTAACAATTATTAAAAAAGCTTGGACTGAAAAATTTTTTAAACATGAAGGTGAATTTTATACATATCCTGCTCCAAATTTTGAATGGGAGCACGATATGAGCCCTCCTAGTTCTGAATTTATGAATTTGGATACAAAAATTTTAGAAAAAATTAATATTGTTCCGCAACCAGTCCAAAAACCCCATCCTCCTCTTTGGCAAGTAGTTGATAGTCCAAGCTCTATTGAATGGGCAGCTAAAAATGACATAAGTATTATAATGTGGATTCCGCCTGTTCAATCACTAAAAAAACGTTTTGAAATATATCAACAGGCTAAATCTGAAAAAGAAAAACGTCACGTAGAATTAGGTGAAGGTATAAGTGTTGTAAGGGATATGTTTGTTGCTGATAGTATGGATGAGGCGAAAGAAAAAGCTGGTGAGCAAATGGTTAATTACATGCGCTGGGTTTGTCATTGGAGAGGACTTGGAACACATATGAATCCAGGAGAAGAATTGCCTAAAACAAATCATAAATTAGATTTGCTTTCCTATGAATTCTTACATGAAAGAAATATGTTATTTGGAACTGTAGATTATATCATTAATAAAATTGAAGAAATGCAAACAGAACTAAATTTACAAAATTTGAAAGTTTGGTCTAACTTTCCTGGAGTTAAGCATGAAGATTGCATGAAGAGTATACAATTATTTACTGAGAAAATAATTCCTCATTTTAAAAGTAAAGAAAAAAGTAAGATTAAAGCTGCATCTTAATGACAAATAAAATTAACAACCCTATCTCAGGAGGTAAGGCTGTTGTAGAATGTCTTAAAGCCCATAATGTTAAGTTTGTATTTGGGTTGATTGGATCTGCTACTATGGAGCTCTTTGATTCACTTTATGATGAGAAAGACATAACTTTTATAGATGTAAGAGATGAACGCACAGGGACACATATGGCCGATGCATATGCAAGGGCTACAGGAAGTCCTGGGGTAATCATTGCAGGTCAAAACGGTCCTGGTGCCACAAATCTTGTCACTGGTGTTGCTCAAGCGAAAGCTGCTTTTTCCCCTCTTCTATCTATTGCGGGAGCAATTGCAACCGAGCACCAAGGAAAGGATGCCTTCCAAGAAGTTGATCAACAAAAATTATTTGAACCCATTACAAAAAAAACTTTTTCTATAAAAAATACTAAATCAATTGTAGACGATTTGAACAAAGCCTTAAAAATTTCAATGCAAGGAAAATGGGGGCCTGTTCATGTAAACATACCACGTAACGTACTTTCAGGAATAGAGAGTTATGATACTTTTAAAATTGAGAGCAAAGTTGAAAATAAAAAAATAGAGGAAAATGATTTAGAAAAAATAATTTCTCTCATAAATCAATCATCAAAACCAGTTATTGTTTGTGGTGCAGGAGTGAAAAATTCCAAAACTCAAGACGAAATTAAAGTGTTATCTAAAAATTTAAATATCCCTGTTGTTTCATCTGCAGGTCATGGCGATGTTATTTCCTACGAACACGAATTATACAGTGGGCAAATGGGTCCACGTGGCAATAAAGTCGCCTCTTCTCTTGTCAAGGAAGCAGATTTTATTTTAGCTATAGGAACTAGACTTGGCTTTAATTCAACATTTTATTCCTATGAAAATATTTCTAAATCTGCAAAAATAGCTCAAATTGATATAGATCCAATCGCTATTGGCCGATATTTTCCTATAGAACTAGGTATTCAAAACGATGTTAAAATATTTTTAGATCAATTAAATTCTCAATTAAAAGGTAAAACTTTAAAAAGCAATCATCATGATTGGGTTAACAGCTTTTTAAAAAAGAAAATAGAATATTATAAGAAAAGAGATGAGAATGCAGATACAAATTCAAAAATTATTCAACCATCAGGATTATTCAAAGAATTAAGAAATATAATTCCTAAAGGTTCCTCTATAACATTAGATGCTGGCACTTTATGCCTTCAGGCTACTGATGAGTTTAATTTTTTTGAACCTAAATCACTTTTTACCCCCCTAGATTTTGGATTAGTTGGTTTTTCTTTTGCAGCTGGTCTTGGTGTTAAGCTTGCAAAGCCAAATTCTCAGGTCTTTAGTTTAATGGGAGATGGAGGTTTTGGGATGACTGTTTCTGAACTATCAACTGCTGTTCATCACAAAATTAACACCATTACAATTGTTATGAATAATAAATCATGGGGTGCAGAAAAAGCGTATCAAAGAGATTTTTATGATCAAAGATATATTGGTGCAGATATTAATAGTCCTCCTTTTCATAAACTTGCAGAAATCTATGGAGCTAAAGGTTATCATGTTTTCGAACTTAAAGACTTAAAAGGAGCTGTTATCGATGCAATGAATTGTAATAAACCTGCAGTCATTAATGTTGATGTAGATCCAAAAGCTTTGTATAGTTTTAGAAAAGACTCTTTTAAGCATCGATCTAAATGAGTTTAAAAAAACATATAGACTCTCATGGAAACTATTATGAGTTTAGTGAAATAAAAAATTCCATTCCCACTATTTTTATTCACGGTGTAGGACTAGATAATACAATGTGGTATCCGCAAAAGGAATATTTTGGAAATAAATCTGTTTTATTTTATGATTTATTAAATCATGGTCAATCTTGTGGTGGTTTTAAAGTTTTAAGTTTTGAAATTTATATTAAGCAATTACTATATATAATTAATGAACTAAATTTATCAAAAATTAATATTGTTGGCTTTTCAATTGGAGCACTTATTGCACAACATTTTACAGAAAAATATTACGAGAAAGTAAATAAATTAGTTTTAATTGGAAGTGTATATAAAAGATCAAGCAAACAAATAGAAACAGTTCAAAAAAGATATAGTGAGGCTATTAATGGTGCAAGCATAACTAACAACTCAATTGAAAGATGGTTTTCAGAGAGTTATTTAAAAAATAACCCACAAGTTTATAATTTTTTTTATAATCTTTTAGAAAAAAAAAAGAATGAAGATTTTTTATCAGCATACAAAATATTTGTAAACTCTGATAATTATTCACTGAATTTTAATAATTTTAAAATGCCAACTTTAATTATGACGGGTGAAAATGAGGTTGGCTCCACTCCTCAAATGAGTGAGAAAATTAGTAAAGAAATAAAAGGTAGTATTTTATATATAATCAAAAATGCAAAGCACGGAGCAACTATTGAACAATCAGATGATGTTAATAAAAAGCTTAATAAATTCTTATTTAGCTAACAGAGCATGTCATGTCTGAACCACAGCACATCGGAGATTTAATTTTGCCATGTCCAGTTGGGCATTTTGATATTTGAACATCAGATCCATCATCTTTAACGAGTACATCATTTTGAAGAGGTTCATTACATTTTGCACATGTTGCATTCACCGACATTCCACAAGTTTTACATTCATAAGTTGCCATAATAAATCCTTTTTAAAAAACTATATTTTTAGTTTTACTGAAAGTAAACAGTTAATTAGCTTCTGAAACTTGGTAAACCGAACTATTGAGCCATTCTGGATTGATTGTTACACCCCAACCAGGTTTATCGGTAATGTTCACGCACCCATTTTGAACTTCAAATGGATTATTCAAAAATAAATCTTGTTGCCACGGATAATAATCTTCACCTTCGATAGAAAACTCAAGGTAAGGGCCTGCATTAGGTATAGCTTTTAATAAGTGCATTGTACACATTGTAACTAATGATAAATTTGCAGCATGAGGAGTACAAATGTATCCCTCTTTTTCAATTATTTTTGCAACTTGGAGAGTTCTTGTTAGTCCACCTAGATACATTACATCAGGTTGAAAAATATTAACTATTTTTCTTTTTACCATATCATTCCATATACGAATATCACAGTCTTGCTCACCCCCAGTTACATCAATTGAAAGGGCATTTGTTACTTCCTGGGTTTGTTCTGGCTCCCAATATGGGCAGGGTTCTTCAAAATGTATAATATTATTATCTTCTAAAAATTTTCCTATTTCAATTGCTTGGGATGATGAATAACAACTATTTGCATCAACCAATTTTTTTACAGATACATCAAGTGACTTATTTATTGTTTTTACAATATCCTGTGTTCTTCCTTCCCATTCATCCAACCCTCTTCCACATTCAGCTCCAATTCTAAACTTAAAAGCGTCAATTCCTTTTTCTTGATATAATTTTTTAAATCGTTCAGCCTCATCAATGGCACTAATGTCTCTTTTCATTGAGGAACCGTATACTTTTAGCTGACCTATATTTCCCCCTATTAATTCTGTTACAGGCTTCTTTTCTAATTTACCTTTTATATCCCACAAAGAAGTATCAAGACCTGCTATTGCTCTTAATAAATAAGAACCAGGAAATTTATGCTCTTTTTCTAATACTAAATTTTCAATATCATTAAAATCCATCCAAGATTGACCTAGAACCCAGGGGGCCACTTGTTTATGAAATATTTGTGCTGAAATATCTGCATGATAAGTAGACATTTGACCAAAACCCTCAGATCCATCCTCTAAAGTTGTTTTAACAAAACTAACATAGGGTTTTGTAAATGTTTCTAGTTTTTTTATCTTCATTGGTATTGCTGTTTTAATTCTTCTAGAATAATTTTACTAGATAAATGTGATAACATCATAACGGGCGCATTAATATTTCCTGAAGTGATATTTGGCATTACAGAAGCATCAACTACCCATAAATTATCAATCCCGTGAACCTTGAGTTTTTCAGATACAACACCCTGTTCAATACTTTTACTCATTCGACATGTTCCACAAGGATGATAGATTGTTGTAGAATTTGATTTAAAGTGATCAAGTAATTCATCATCACTAGATTTAATTGGATCAATACTGACAGGAGATTTAATAATTTTATTAATATTTTGATTTGCAGAAAACTTTCGAACAAAATCAAATGTTGAATATAAATCATGAACATCCCTTTCGTCGGAAAGATATCTTGGATCAATACTTGGTAAAAAATCATTATTAACAATCTTTAAACTTACCTCTCCAAGACTCTTAGGTCTGCAAGAATTAAAACCTATTATAAATCCATTAAATTTATCAGTCTTAAGTAACGGTCTTTTATTTTTGAAAGAAACTGAGTAGGTAAGAGGATTGAAATATAATTGAATATTTGGGTAAGGATCAAGAGAGTTCCAATTAATATATCCTCCTCCCTGGTTAAGACTTAAGGAAAGTGGACCTTTTCTATTATAAGCATATTGTAAAAAAGATTTTACTCTTCCACTCCAGGTTCCCAGATCTTTATTTAGAGTTGGAAAATATGTTTTGTATAGATAATCCAAGCCTAAATGATCTTGAAAATTTTTACCAACATGAGGACTATTTAATACAACAGGAATTTTAAATTTATTCAAATCAGTTGAATTACCTATACCAGATTTTAATAATAAATAAGGTGTCATTATTGAGCCGCTTGAAAGAATAGTTCCTATCTTGGGTTTTACCTCTAGTACTTTGTTTTTGTGCTTAATTTTTAAACTAGAAATTTTGTTATTATTAAAATTTAATTTCAAAACCTCTGTTTTTGTTAAAATAGTTAAATTAGGATTATTTTTAATAGGTTTTAAGAAAGATTTAGCTGATGAATTTCTAAAACCTTTATATGTATTAACATTATAATGCCCTACTTGATTTTGAATTGTACTATTAAGCTGTTTGTTAAATTCAAAATTAAACTCTTTTGCTGCGTTAAAAAAATTGTCAAGAATTGGATGGTGTTGGGAACTTACATCATTAACAGGTATCTTATTTATCGGTAATTCATTTTGCTCTTCATTCACTGCGAACTCTAATTCATTAAATGTAGATTTGATATTTCCCCAGGACCAATTTGAATTTAAATTCCAATTTTCGTAATCAGACTTCAATCCGCGAGCATAAATCATGGCATTTATCGATCCAGATCCTCCAATAACTTTTCCGCGTGGATAGTAAATTTCTCTGTTATTAAGTTTGGTTTGAATTTTAGAATAAAAATTCCAATTCATAGTCTTGTGATAAAAAGTCATTCCATACCCTAAAGGAACTTGGATAACAGGATTTTTATCACTTGGACCAGCTTCAATTAACAATACTTTATATTTCGTATTATTTATTATATTATTTGCAACTATACATCCGGCTGAACCAGCGCCAACAATAACTAAATCAAAATTATCCAAAAAATTAAAAAGTTTGTGTTACTTTTGTTAAATAACGTGGTTCATCAGGATTTAAACCTTTGGAAATTGTGTAACGTATTATCCACGGATAAAACTTAGACATTAAAATAACCGAGTCTAGTTCTAAAATTTTATTAGATGGATAAAAAAAATCAGATTTTACATTTTTATTTGAAGACATTTCATAAATTAAATTAGTATAATTTTTCAACTCATGGACGTCATTATTTACAGTTAGGCCACTCTTATCGTTCATACCTAAAAGAAATAATTTAAAAGAATTTTCAATTAAGCTTTTTGGGCCATGCATTACTTCAGCACTACTAAAGGGCTCAATCATTTCTTGGCACAACTCTTTAAATTTAAGTGATATCTCGTTAGAAAGGGCAAATCCAACTCCTCTACCTATTATGAAACCTGTGTTAATACTTTTATCAATTATATCTGTATTCCATTCGTTAATCGAGTCATTAACAATTATTTCACTCAGTTTTTTTATATCATCATTTATATTTTTTTTACCCAAGCATATAAAAACTAATTTTATTAAAACCAACAAAGTTTGGGTAAAAGTTTTAGTTGCAGCAACACTCTTCTCTTCTCTTGCAAACATATTCAAAAAATAATTTGCTTCTTTAACAATAGGACTATCAACATTATTTGTTATGATGACTGTTCTAGCACCCATTAATCTGGATTTTTTTTCACACTCTACTAAATCAGTGCTTTTTCCTGATTGTGAAATAACTATTACCAAAGCTTCTGAAAAATCAAACTTGGATTGTTCCAAAGTAATGATAGAGGGAGGCATACTATAAGTTGGAAGACCTAAATGCTTAGCAAAAATATAGGAACTATACAATGCTGCACAATCTGATGTACCTCTAGCAATAGTCACAACATATTTTATTTTTTTTTGACTTATTAGTTGAGCAATACTATCATACGGATTGTCATCAATATTTGAAAATTGATCGATAATAGTTGGAATGCTTAATGCTTCCTCTAAAACTAAAGAGTCATCCATTTATTAGCTTTCCATTTAAATAAATACTTTTGATATTAAATTCATGATCTAATATTAAAAAATTTGCTTTTTTTCCATTATCAATCACTCCTATATCTTCCTTTTTTAGAAACTTAGAAGCTGAATAGCTTGTCATTCTAACGGCATCCTGTATTGAAATTTTCATTTTTAATAAATTTAAAAAAGTGTCGTGCATGTTAACAACACTCCCTGCAAGCGTATTGGTTCCATTTAGGTATACTTTATTATTTTTCTTTTCAATCTCAACATTTGCAAACTTATAACCACCATCTTTCATACCTGAAGCCGCTATTGAGTCAGTAATAGCATATAGATCAGGAATACATTTTTTAGCAATCAGAATAGCTTCTTCACTAACATGGTTCAAATCACATATAATTTCAGCAAATTTTCCTTTATTTAGGGCTGCTGAAAGAGCGCCAGGATTTCTATGATTATTATCTGACATCGCATTATATAAATGAGTAAAACTAAGATCATTAGAACTCATATATTTTTCACATGTTTTACTATCAGCAAGTGTATGACCAAACTGAACATTTATATTTAGACTTATTAAAAAAGTTATAAACTCTTCCATACCCTCTATTTCAGGAGCTAAAGTAATTGTTTTAATCTCAGCAATTTTATTAATTTTTTCTATAAATTCATTTGAGGGTTTGGTTGCTAAAGGTGGTTGAGCACCAAGTTTTTCAGGGTTAATAAAAGGGCCTTCAAGATGAACTCCTATTAAATTCGAATCGATATCAATTAGTGAATTAAAATCTTTTAGTGCAGTATAGGTATGTTCAAATGAACTTGTCCAAGTAGTTGCTAAAAGTGATGTCGTTCCTTTTGATAAGTGATATTTTGACATTTTTTGTATTGCCTCAATACCATCCATTGTATCAAAGCCACCTCCACCGTGACAATGTAGATCAACAAAACCAGGTATAATATAATCTTGAGAATAAATTTCTTCTACTTTATTTATGTTGAGAATCTTTTCATCAAAAGTTATTTCACCGAAATACGAGTCATTATAGTTAATAATTTTTCCTGAAATTTTATTTGAAGTTGTCATTTCTTTAAAAATAGTTTTTTGTTTATATACACAAAACATCCAAATAATTCAGCTTTGGATCGTAATTTTGCTTTATTAATTTTAATAGGAGATTGAGTTTTTTTCAATTTTTCTATTATTGTTGCGTAAAAATATGAATTTAAACCAACACTTCCTCCAATTATAAAATTATCGATTCTTATCAATAAATTAACATTGATGATGCTTTGAACTATCATTGAAGCAGCATCATTTACTATTTTTTTAGTTTGCAAATGATTTTTAAATGTTGTCAAAAGGTCTTTGGTATTTTGACATTTTTTTATTTTGTTTCTTTTAATTATCGCATTTCCAGAAGAGTATGCTTCTAAACATCCTCTTTTACCGCACCCACAAAATCTACCATTATATTTTATAACACTATGCCCAATAGATCCAATGTCTGATATTTTATCATCAAATAAATTTTTATTATGAATTATACTTCCTCCTATTCCAGTTGATATTGTTAAATAAAAAAAATTTTCTAAACTTTTACCACCACCATAATACATCTCTCCTAAAGCAGCCGCCTGAGTATCTCCAAGTGCATAAACAGGAATTTGAAATATGTTCTTTAAAATTTTTATTACTGGATAATTTTTAAAATCACCCAAAGTTATCTTGTTAATAGGATTCCACAAACCTTTACTGTTGATCAACCCTGTAAGTGACAAGCAAATTGCTGAGATGTTTTTTTTTGAATTAATCAACATTTCAGAAATTGCATGAATATTTTCAGGACCATATTTTTTGGTTGGAAAGTTAGATACTTGGATTAATTTTCCATTACAAAAATAACCTATGTTTGTTTTAGTTCCGCCAATATCAACAGTGACAATATATTTTTTTTTAAATTTCATCTAAAAATGATTTGGTTATTAATTCAATTCTATTTAATGCAGTCCCAACAACAACTGCATGAGCGCCTGACTTCATAGCTTTCTTAAAAGAAACTGGCGTATTAAATCTACCTTCAGCAATTATTGGAACTTTAAATTTTTTAATCAATTGATTTAAGAGTTTAAAATCAGGATTCTTTGGAGGTAATTTTTTATTTGTATATCCTGACAAAGTTGTAGATAAGATATCTGCACCATTCTCTATAGCATTAATAGCATCTTTGATTGTTGAACAATCTGCCATAGCAATTCTTTTACATGAGTGAATTTTAGAAATTATATTTCCGACAGAATAAGGTCTTTCTCTCAAGGTTGAGTCAAAAGCAATAATTTCTGCCCCCAAATCAGAGAGTTTTTCAACATCACTTAATAATGGAGTTATAATTACTGGATAGTTTTTACTAATCCTTTTTTTAATACCAATAACTGGTAAATTTAAATTTTTTTTTATAGCTTTTAAATTTTTAAATCCCTCAATTCTCAAACCTTTTGCACCACCTTTTATTGATGCCTTTGCTGAAGCTAAAATAAAAGAAGAAAAATCTAAAGGTCCTCCAGGTATAGGTTGACAAGAAGCTATTAAAGAACCTTTTAAAATTTTTACAATACGCTTATTTTTGTTGTTCATAAAAAAATATTATTCAATTTGTTTATCATTATAGTTTATAAAGCTTGAATGACTACTTTAAAAATAAATTTAAATACTGCTATTAATAAAATTATTAATAAAATAGAAAAATTTGAAAGTAAAAAAATTCAACTTTCTGCCAAA
>Ga0209631_10005879_pt1 | contig 12806 bp, 17 predicted proteins | sample COG_08_FD_184752 | JGI IMG/M metagenome (GOLD analysis project Ga0209631, IMG submission 184752) | Pelagic Microbial community sample from North Sea - COGITO 998_met_08 (SPAdes) (version 2) | ecosystem: Environmental > Aquatic > Marine > Neritic zone/Coastal water | place: Helgoland, sampling... | reverse complement strand
CCCCTATGCCGAGGAAGCGTGCCAAGGTCGGCGGACACTTATCTTGTATACTATCGAGGTCGACAACTACGGCCTGGTCATCGGAACATAACACTTGAACGATGTTCGACATAGTTTTATTTTATTAAAATAAAATCTTGCTGAGTGACCAAAAAAGTTCGGGCACAGCACGAGTTTTATTTTATTAAAATTAAAATTGCCTGTCTATCCAAAGTTTTCCAGCCCGACCGAGTTTTATTTTATTAAAATAAAAATGACCTCTGAGTGACCAAAAAAAGTTCTGCCATGACCGAGTTTTATTTTATTAAAATAAAAATGACCTCTCGGAGTGAAAAAAGTTCGGCGATGACCGAGTTTTATTTTATTAAAATTAAAATCTTGCTGAGTGACCAAAAAAAGTTCTGCCATGACCGAGTTTTATTTTATTAAAATAAAAATGACCTCTGAGTGACCAAAAAAGTTCCGACCAGACCCGAGTTTTATTTTATTAAAATAAAAATGACCTCTCGGAGTGAAAAAAGTTCCGACCAGACCCAGTTTTATTTTATTAAAATTAAAATTGGGATTTATCGCGTGAGAGTCGATTGAATTTCACAAACGCAGTATATACGCCAACATACACATCTTGATGCCTGTGAAGGGTTACTATCTGGCTCTGACTTTGGATAAACGCAAGGATTTTCCGTTCACAATTCACGGACTCTGGCCACAATACGATGCACATCATTGGCCCGAATATTGTGAACCTCAACCGTTCGTACTTGAGCGGTTGGCACCGATTCTCCCAAGACTCCACGAGGAGTGGCATTCCCTGCGTGGCCCGGACGCGCTCTTTTGGGAAGACGAGTGGTTGAAACATGGCACGTGCACTGGGATGTCGGAAATTGAATACTTTACGCGGGCATTAGAATGCTACGAGAAGGTCAAGGCGAAAGGTGGGCACTGGATATCAACCCATTTCACGGGTCACACGCACAACATACCCATTGACCTGGACTGGAACATCGGTCATTTGTTTTTTTAGAAAATGTAGACCATAGTGTAAGAACATAATAAAGAACAGTAATGTATTAAATTATGAGTTCCAAACGTCGTAGATTGAACCCCACGACTATATTTGACCCTGTACACCGCGAGTATGAGCTGGGCCCTGAGATTATAGACGTGATAAACACGCAAGAGTTCCAAAGGTTGCGTCGACTTCGCCAGTTGGCTACAGCACATTGGGTATGGTTGGGTGCGACTCACACGCGCTTCGAACACTCTATATCCGTTGCGTATTTAGCGGGGCGTTTGGCGTCCCACTTGCAAAAGAAGCAACCCGAATTGCACATTACTGAACGCCAAATCTTACTGGTACAGTTGGCCGGCTTGTTGCACGACGTTGGTCACGGCCCCTTTTCGCACTTATTTGACGACGTCTTCTTGAAAGACAGCGAATCTCCTATGGCACATCATGAGCAGCGTTCGGTGGCGATAGTCGCACGACTCTTGAAAAAGTCGTCGTTTGAATATTCTGCAGAGGAAATAGCGTTTGTGCAGTCTCTTATCGCCCCCACAAAAGGCCAAGAGGGGTTTCTGTACCACATCGTAGCGAACCAAGTAAATCACTTGGACGTCGATAAGATGGAATACATCAAACGCGACGCTCGGGCATGTGGTTTGTCGCAGGGAGGGTTCGACACGGATACGATGCGTATAATAAATGCGGCACGTGTGGTCGATGGATGTATATGTTACCATCACAAAGTGTACGAAGACATTTACAATTTGTTCCAGACCCGCTATCGTTTGCATACGACCGTGTACAGACACTCGGCAGTGGTGGCTATCCATTACATGGTGTCCGATGCGCTTCGTTACAGTGGTTTACCCATTGAGCAGTCGATTGCCGATTTGGACAGGTTTTTGCAGTATGACGACACCATACTGGACGCAATTCGGCGTTCAACGTCTGATGATATGCAAAAGTCGCGCGATATTATACGACGTATTGACGAGAGGCATTTGTACAAGGTAGTGGTGACGGACAAGCGTGCGAAACCATGGACGAAAACGGTCACGGCGGCGGATTTGGCTTCTCTGGAGCCGGAGTTGTCCTCCGAGTCTGTGATAGTGGATATGTCTTGTGTTGGGTTTACCGGAAAAGCTGATGGACACCCGATGGACCATTTGAAGTTTTACGATTCGGAGCGTCCGGATAAATGCTTTTCCATGAAACGGCGGTCGGTGTCTACACTGTTGACGGCACGTTATTGTGAGTACTGGACGCGCATCATCGTAAAGGACGAGTCTTATGTGGATTTGGCGGCGAAAGCGTGGTTGGCTTGGAAGGCGAGTATATAGTAGTCCATGTAAAAAGTTAAAGAATGTCTTATTTGCGTCATCGTTATAAGTCGTGTTTCATCGGAGAATTCGGGAGTGGGAAGACGTCGTTTATTTTGTCGGTGTTGGGCAGGCCTATAGACAAGGTGAAGACGACGTTGGGCATTGATTTTTTTACACAGACAGTGTCGGTGGCGAATACGACGGCGTATGTCACATTGTGGGACACAGCAGGCGCCGAGCGGTATCATTCGTTAATGCATAGCTATATCCGTGATTCTGACATTGTGTTTGTCATCTACGATATCACGGACATAAACGCGATGGCGTCTGTCAGACGGTGTTTGCGAGATATTGAAGGCTTGTCACCGACTGTCGTGGCTGTTGTGGGCACCAAGTCTGATTTGGGCCAGAAAAGCCACGACGTGCACGACGCAATCGAATCGTGGAAGCACAATAGCTGGACTCTTATCACAGGCACTTGTTCGAGCCTCCGCCCCGAGACCACCAGAAAAATTTTCAAACGATGTTTAGGTTTGTTAGTTAAGCCTTCGAAACCAGTTGAAAATTCGCCAGTCACGATTCATGTCCGTCCTGTCACTCCAGAACAGCAAAAATGTTGCACATAATCCAAGAAACAAACGAAATACGGTATAAAGGGACATAAATTAAAACAAACATGTCTGCCGCCTCCCAAATGAAGAAAGCCCCTATCTCTGCCGCCCCCGCCAAGATGAGTCGTAAAGAACGCCGCAACCAACGTGAGGTGAAGGCGCTCCGTGAACAGGCAACGTGTATTTTACCGTCGACGACCTTCAAGCGCATTGTGACGCAGGAAGCCGCCAAGCACACTTCTCAGCGCCTCCGTTTTAACGCGGACGCTGTGAAGGCGCTCCAGGTTGCTGCGGAGAGCGAGCTGACCAGCATTTTCACCGGCGCTGCTGTCGTGGCCAGTCTGGCCAAGCGCGATACAGTGACTGTGGAGGATATGCGCAACTTTCAGGCACTGCGCGATATTTAAATCAACCTACCGAACTATATAAATTAGTTTGTTTGAAATTAATTATAATGTCTATTTTAAATTGTTCTACCCGTCTGTCTATAGTAAACCATACAGGCCTGCCCGCGACCTTTTCGTTTGTTCCGAAGAATCCCATGCGCATTCAACCGATTGAGCAGGCACACGCATCGGGTTCCATTTCATCGCGCGCGAATTCTGTCACGGAATGGATTCAAGAGTTTTTCCAACTGGTGACGTACGGCCCGACGTACGATAAGTTGGAATGGACGGTCAGCCCGGGTAAGCAAGAGTCAGTGCGATTCAATTTAGACGGTGCCGTCGAATTCGGTATAGATTGGACAGACCCTTCGGTGTCCTGGGAACAGAAAGAACAGGGGAAATGGTCATTCGACATATCGAAGGCAGTCGAGGTGACACTCCACTTGCGAGCAGATGTGGGCGAGTATGTACAGAAAAAATCGCAGAAAGGGCCGGCTTGTATTCAATCCGTGCATCTGAAACATTTTGTAGAAATAGCGTGCGACGAAGACATACCCTTCACCATGCAAAAAAACCCAGTGTCGCGTATGTTTTGGAGACGTGACATTAATCTGAAAGCTCTTGTGGATTCTTCCTAAAATACAGAACCCACTCGTCGGGAACTTCTATCGGTGAAAATACTTTGTCGAAACTCTGCCCTCTTTTGGAACGTTTACACGTCTTCCAAGCGTCGCGCGCGGAGACCGAACTGAACTGTATCTTGAACGTATCTTCTTCAAACCATGCTTTGGCATGACGTGTCCAGTTGTGGTACAGATAGAGCTTGTGTATGTCCATCTCGCCGAGAGCGAATTCAAAGACTTTGTGCTTGAAACGGCCCATGTGAAAATCTATATCGTCCGCATTTGCCAACGTATGGTATAACGCTGGAGTCCATCTGTCATTTTTATCCCGACCGTACATAAACCAAGTTTGTGATTGACCCATACGAGTGACAGTATTTGTATTTAAGTAGTGCTTTATTCACTGCGCATGGATGTCCGGGTCATCCTTGCTTGCGCGGCCTACACGGTGTGGAGTCTCTGCATTGTCACCGTAGAGACCGAATCCGGCCAGTCCGTCCGAGGCATTTCCACTGCGAACATACGAACACAATTTTCCGAAACATATGCCGTGCCACCCTACTTGACGCAAATATGGAAACACGACCAACATCGGAAAATCCCGGTACCGTTTGTCGGATATGGGCGGCACTCGATTGGCACCAGGCCCGTGTCAGGCGACCACATTCACATGGCCATGTCTATTTGGATAGGAGACACGCCACGACCGCCCGAACACGATAGGCCGTATGAACAAGATATCCCTTACGAATCCGTACCCACAATGTGCACAAAGGACAAACACGTCGCGTACACCAAATTGTGGCCACATTCTGGAGTCCACACACACTGTGACGGTCTTATACATGTGCATCCGTGGTCAGCACCCGCGTCTCTGCGCAAGGAAGGTCTTGGCGTACGGTTGGGGTTGTGGTTTGACCAGGTGGGCATCGAATACACGTCTAATGGTTTGGCATTTCAAGACACGTCCCGTTTGGACAACAATGCCACGCACACATGGCGGCTGGCCGAATACGTGTGTGTACACGATACATCATACAACGTGTATGAATCTCAATTGGACAGGGTATGGCTGGGCCACGCCTATGCGTCTTACGTGTTGTGGTACGGGACGAGCCCGAGGCCACCGCCCATGCTTCGGGCCCACGTCGACATATTAAAAGACTGGGGTGCCACAGGTTTTGATGGAGAACCCTATCCACAAACGTGTATTTAACTTTGGGTCGGTATGATGCATGAACGTGGGGAATTATTACAAGCTAATAGTACCGCATAGGCACTGGACAACGGAATTCAAACTGTGTCCACCAACGATGTTTGGCGTTTGCTACTTGCCCAACCACAACATGGTATCACCGCGATGGCGGCGCCGTCCGCGTGTTCGGGCAAACGGGTTCTATTTGGCTTCGTCTCCGATGGTGTTCGCCCCACTGTGGCCAGGCGCGCGCACCGTAGACGGAAAAGTAGTCGGCTGTTTTTTGTCAGCCAAATTGTACAAGCGATTGCCACCTGACGTTGTCAAATGTATTCTAAAATACTTATAAATATGATTGCATGTATAGATGTATGAATTTAAAAACTGGTGATATTCTTTTATTTTCTGAGCGCCCGTCCAATTGTTGTATGGGTTGTCTCGATTGTGTTATCAAAAAGTGCACCTGTTCAATGTATTCGCATGCGGCGCTTGTCGTGGTAGACCCACCATGGTGTACCGAATTGCACGGCGTTTTCGTGTGGGAATCTTCTTGGCACGGACAGCCAGACCCACAGGATGGCATTGTCAAGTTCGGAGTCCAGTTGACGCCGCTGGAATTCTACACGCACCAGTACCCCGGTCGCGTGCGTATGTGGGTCAGACGCGCCACCGCCTTTTCAAAAGATGCCGCTACATTGCGCGCGGTTCACGACTCTGTGTATAAAAAAATGTATGACACCAGTCCATGGGACTGGATAGCCGCGGCTCTCCGCGTGAAAATACGCAATCGTACGGATGCCTTCACTTGTTCGGCCTTTGTCTCGTACGCGTTGACACAGTTCGGGTGTTTAGAAAAGGATACCTGTTGGACAGTAGTGTCTGCTGCCGACTTGTCGTCGCACCGCCGCTCGTCGCTCGTCCATTTTACAACGGCCTACACGGAGGACGAATATCTAGGCGACTTTCCACAAGGGGATTCTGAGCTGATCAGCAACGACATGCTTGTACATAAGTAAGAATACATGTCTAGTGAAGCGGCCAGTAAAAAAGCCGAACCGAGTCAGTCTATGACACCGGAAGAGGTTCGACTTATACAATGGGAAGAATGGGCATTGTCCATGGAGGAACATTTTCACGCGGAGGAGTTGTTTCGCAGACATCCGGGCGGCCAACCGATGGGTCACCGGTAACACCACACTCCGATACATGGCCCGTGGATGTCACGTTGTCGACATTGCGTTTCCATAGAGGAGAGCAGCTCGTGATGCTCTTCCGTCCACGTCCACAGAGGTATATTCCAGTACGGTTCATGTCCGACTTGTTTCAACAATTGCTTTTCGCGTTCGTCTAGCAGAGGTTTTTTCGAGTGCAATATACCTGCCGCCGTTTCGAACCCTCTGCGCATGAACACGAACATACACTCGTCTTGCGACTGCATGAGGACGTCGAAACATTGTTGCAATACGGCATTTGGTGCGCTCGTCCCGTCCAGTAGAAATTTGGCAAACGCGTCCAATATATCATGCACAGACGCGTCTTCCTGCAAAGGTACAAACTTAGACCATACTAAATTGCGTTTTAACATATTTTTACTACATATGCGTACTCTTTCGGCTTGCATGTGGATATCATGCGTGTAATTAAATAGTATTATACGTCATCTATGTTGAACAAAGGTTGGTCATTTTCGATGCACAGATGTCGTATCATAAAATCCAATTTACGAGATATAGAATCTACCCGCTCTCTGGTTTCTGTCAACTGTGTGGTCATATCCTCCAATTGGTCTTCGAGATTCGCCATCCTCCGCTGGTTTTTTTTATGTTCTTGTGCTTGACGATACTCTTTCAAAGATGGTTTCGCCTTTGCACTCTTTCTGAACACCTTCTTGAGCATTTCGTGCTCCGGAGACGTGGCGAATCTTCTTTCGGGGGACACCGACTTGCTTTTCGTGCTCATACCGGACATTTTAATACGAACAGTCAGCTATTTATAGGTCAACCCGTCAGCGGTACCAATTCCATTTTGCCGAATTCCGTGGGGTCGTAGGCCGCCGCCAATGCGTGTCTCGGAGCTTCGGGCATATCTGGCACAGTAGAGGGCAACTGTATTTCCTCGCAAATCGTTTCGTATTCCTGTTCTAGTTCTGCCTCGTCAATGGAATCTGCGCCCAAGGGTTGTTGAAGAACATCGTTTATCTCGCACGCGTCCTCAATCATATCTGCCAACGTGTCTTGTAAACGCGCCACCTTTTCGACGTCGTTTTGCTGCAAAAATCGTTGAAACGTAAGGCCTGTGTGTTTCACCGCTTCTATATGCATTTTGGTCACGTTCAAACTCTCAAGTTGGTAGCGTTTCGAGATGCAATTGGTCAACCGTGCGTTTAGATTCTGTTTGTGTATTTTAATAATGCCCATCGTCCGTATGTGGTGCATGGCATCTGGTTTGCTGTACATTTTGGCACGGGCCAGCCTTTTCTGTTCTCGTATCTGTTTGGTGTATTTGTCGATAATATTTTGTAATGTTTTTTCCACGCGCTGCAATTCCTGTATACATTCCACCACCGGCGCTACCTTTGGTCTCCAACAACTGTTTCCCATTTTTTACTGGCAGGGAGTATTTATATTGGCATAGGTAAGTCAGTATGTTGTCTGTGTCGTTTTACCGACCGATTGACTATTTTTCGAGTTTTATGAATAAGTTCGTGTCATGGATGACCTCTGGAGAATTCTGCCATTGTGACCTCATTGTTCACACAACGCCGACCGAAGTCATGAGCGCGGTCAAGGATATCTACAATGCTGCACAGGCCGGAAAATACGCCCCAGAAGATTGTCAGCGTATTTTGCACCAAATCGAATCCAATTTTTTCGCGACTGAATTTCGTAAGGTCGCGCAGACATCAGACACGCTCACACTGGCATTCGCAGCTCTTTGGGGCAATCGGTTGACAGTGCGCGTTCTCACAGACGTGTCGCATGATTCATGGTTCCAAGTACCAGATGATTCCTTGACCATTGCAGATATTATTCAGCGGGACGTCGGCGACGAAAAAACATCGGAGACGCTTAAATTTGCGATTGAACAACTGGGGAAAGATTACGACACATCGGGTGCCCTGTGTTCGTGGATTCCATGGTCGACGGATACTCCGCAACATCAATACGAAACATATTTTTGTTCTGAATTCGTAGTCACTGTGTTTCAGAGATTGGGATTCATGAACGAGCTGTCCCCGACTCACACTACACCTAATTCTTTATATAAATTTATGAAAAAAAATTAACTATAACGCCTATAAAACTGTGTTTCGTCGGAATATATGGAAGACCCTGAGGCACAAGACACCACGCCAATGACCACTCAACCTACGCACGTCCAGCTACTCGTTTTCGGGCGGCCCTGTAAAATGCAGAACGACACATTGACCCTGCGCGAAGTTCACAGATTGTGCGCACTCGTGCTGCTTTTGTCGTCCGTCTGCAGTACCGCGATATGCTATCAACGCGATGCAGTCGGCAAAACCTTTAATATACGATGGTTGCCAGTCGCGGCCACCGGCGTCATGTCCCTGATGTACACATTGCAGTACGCGAACAACTACATGGGTGGTTGGGGCGCGGCCGACGGTAAATTTTGGTGCGATGTGAAAATTATGTACGTACGCGGATTCAATACTATTCGAACGGTATTCCGATTCATCAACGCTTGTATTTTGTTCACATGTGTGTGTCAGTTGTTGTCCGTCGAGTCCAGCACAGCATTCGTATGTCTCTTGATGATACTCTGTGAATGGCAAGCAGGAGTGTCCGAAAACGTCAACCAGTATGACATACGATTCCAAGACAAATTCGTCGACACAGACGGGTGTCTGTCCTTAGAATCACTACATTCGTACCAAGCCTCGCACTGTAACGACAACGTATCTTGGTCTTCGTTCACTGTTCACTGTGCGATACAGGTGTCGACGCTGACCTGTGTCATGATAGGAGCTCGTTTACAAACCGAGCTCGTGCTCGCAGTGCCTGTCGTCGTGTGTATAATTCTATGGGCGTTCCTGTGGCCAGCGATGTTCCATTTTGCATATCTTAAACACACCTGTACATTCACACAACTCGAGATATATCGTATGGTTGGTGACGTGGCTCTATTGTCTTTGACCGCGATGTTTTCACTTGTGTAAGTAATATATGAAATATAAAATGGCGTGTAGACTCATTCGTGTTATGCAAAACTATGTCGTCTCTCGACTACCGTCCGAACATGTAGATGCGGTCGTACAAGCATGTCTGCGTTCCAAGACGCCGGAACAATCTGCCAGACAGTTCTGTGCGCATTACAAAGTCAACGCACCTGCACTGAATCATTTTAGTATATCTGAGCTGTTACACTCGCCGGAATTGTGGTTTGTCTTGCACCCGGAAGGCAACACGCGTGCCGGTTGGTTGGAAGCCGTGTATCCAAAACACATCGAAAAATCGGTCGACATCACCGATTCTGTGTTGCAATGCACCAAATGTAAAAAGAACTCTGTGGATTATTACGAGAAGCAGACGCGCGGGGCCGACGAACCCATGACACTATTCGCGCACTGTCTCAACTGTGGCCACAGATGGCGTCAGTAGTTAACACTGCAGTGGTTGGCCCGGGGGTACTGCTTGGAGGCGCCTCTCACCGTGCGGACTTACACACCAACAGTATCCAGTCGAACCATGGCATTGCTTCGGATGGTAAAATCCCTGTGTCGTGCAGCTGGGCCGATACGAACCCAACAACTTGGGGGCAGATTTCAAGTGTTCGAAACAGGGCTGCTGCGCAGATACAGATACAATTAAAATCCACAAAAGACCTAACATGTTTTATTTAACTGACGCTCATTTATAGTGTAAATGTGCATCTTGTTTCCATTTATCCTATTTTACCGGTGTATCGTTGCCGTATGCTGCTGCTGCTTTAAGCAGCGAGACAGACCCGTCGAAAACATTGAACAATGCTTGGACGAGTTGAAGAGTTCTACGGGTGGGTGGTTCAGAGACAGTAGGCGCACGCACGTGTCCATACGCGATACGTTTTACATTTTTATGGTGCAACATGCCTGTGACGAATTAGATACTGACCATGTCTTCGCCCTTCTCCAACACATGTCCCAAAACATGACAAACGAAGGACAGGTGCCCTGGTGCTTTACGCGTCACTGGTTTGGCGATGAAATGGCTGTCTATAAAAACTTGAACAAAACTGTAGTCGATGCGAATATGCAGTTTATAATCATGGTCTGGTGGTTGTACCATCGTGATTACGAAAAAGTAAGGTCTCTTTATTTGCACTGTCGACGTGCGTGGCAATGGTTGGACATCCAAGTCGCAAACGACACCGTGTACGAACCCGTTGGCGGTGGTTCGTGGGAGGATTCTCGACAACACAAGGGGGTGTTGTTATTGACCAATGTCATGTACATTCACACCATTCGGTCTATGGAATTATTACATACTGCCGAACATGAGGAGAGAAAAGTGGTACAGTTTAGGAAACGCCACGAACGGGCGGTATCCACATGGATGCCCGAAATATACAAAACGCAAGAGACGTTGCCGAGGATTCTAGCCGTGCACTTTGGAATTGTACCCGAAAGTTTCGTCAAATCTTTCAATCAAGAGATTCAATCTGCTTGGATTCCATGTCGTGTCGCGGGCCCGGTTCCGAATATACCCACGTATGAAGCATGGGTCTGTGGTTATCCCGACAAACACGACACTCTGATTTGGCCGTGGATAGGGTTTCTCTGGATAATTGTGTTGCATCGCAAAAAGGAACACGAGCTTGCGAATGCATGGTGGACGTCGTACCTAAATTTTCACAAACCCAAAAACTTATACGACATCTATAGCCCAGACTCGTGCAAGCCAGTACGAAGGGCTTTCCTCAAAGGCCATGCGAATCATGCACTCACCATCGCCACATGGTGCGCCGCAAAATATATGACCATGGAAGATTTAATTTAAATAAAATTAAAATCATTGTTTCATTGTACACAAAGACAATCCTGTATACACTAACGGATCAACGATGTGTTTGCAATATTTAATCAGATGTTCATTGGACATAAACGTCGTAGACAGGCGGAGACCGTCGATTTTTTTGGGTTCCGACACTTGCTCAGAAAACACACAGGCTCCGATGAAGTAAGAGCCGAGTATGATAGATTGCGCAGTGAGAATAAACGTCTGCGTAATGAACGAAACAAGGCTCAGAAAGGATATGTATACTATTATAAGAAATATAAACAAGTTTTAGAGGAAGAGAAACTCCGAACCCGCGCGCTATTCCGAGAACAAGAGCAGCGCTATACAAACTTATCAGAAGAAGCGCACGAATTGCGTGAAGAGGCCGACGCACTGCGCGCCGAACTCCAGCGTCGATTTAACGAAGCCGACCAACATCTGAACGAACTAGAACCCCAGGTTGTCGACAACGTCAACTTTAACGGCATCCGACGACTCAAGCTGACAGATGCAAACCTGAAGGCCATGTGCGAACCTGTGAAACAACATCAGTACGTGAAACTTGTGTCCACTTCGGGCACCAAACACTTTTACAAGTTTGTCTACATCGAAACCACGACGGGTCGTGTTGTCGAAGTCGAAGATGTATTGGTCGACGTGTCCATGGCGCGCAAGTGTATACACCGTGGCATCACGGGTAAAAACACAGCAGTCGAGGTCTCCACAGCCGACGTGGCAAGTTTCGCAGGACATTTGAACGACCACGGGTTTACGAACGCCGAAGTGCAGCGCAAATGGAACAAGTCTATGAACTTCCGTTGGTCTGACGCGTACGGACGCAAGGGAGACTTACGTGCTAAAATGTCGCGCGATTTTTTGTCGTCTCACCATTTGTACGACGAGCCCCTGTGTCCCGAAATATTGGCCAAGGTTCAAGAACTGCGCGGCCCGCTCATCAAGGGCAATAAACTCCCAAGCGTCTGTCTGTATTGTGGCGGCGAAGCGACAGAGGACGACCACTACATGTCACGCGTGCACAGAGGTTATATCAATAAATTCCTAGATTGTGCTATCAACTTGGTTCCGTCGTGTAACTGCCATCGCGCGGGAAAAGACACGAAGAACTCGCCCGAAAGTCCTCTTGAATGGTGGCTCGACGAAACGCACGCGATTCGCCAGAAAAATAAACACCACCCACAAAACAAACTGTCCGGAGACCCCCAGCTTCGAGAGTCCATCGAGAAAAATCTCCGAGCTTTTCACGCATTCTTTGAAGAATTTGCACCGGCACTGACCGAAGAATACCACGCGTCGTCTAAGGAGGCCATTGAGGACGTGCTTGACTCCACGTGGGTCAAGCTTCAGAGCGAATTGGTCAAATTTGATGTGGACGACTCGAAACGTTTCAAAGAAAGCACCCTCATCAAAGACACCAACGACAGATTCAAAGCGTCTTCGTACAATATTATACACATATGTGAATTTTGAAATGACAAACGATACATAAAGCAAACCATGTCTGTCGGTGTGCGTGACTGGACTTCAGCGTCTTTGCTAGACACTGCTGCACAGTTGGGTTTGGATGGTAAAGAAGGTAAGACGTTCGAAGCGACGGTGCGCAAAAAGTTCAGAGGTGATGTCCTGGGCATGTGCGTGGGTGC
>Ga0209631_10005871_pt1 | contig 12827 bp, 8 predicted proteins | sample COG_08_FD_184752 | JGI IMG/M metagenome (GOLD analysis project Ga0209631, IMG submission 184752) | Pelagic Microbial community sample from North Sea - COGITO 998_met_08 (SPAdes) (version 2) | ecosystem: Environmental > Aquatic > Marine > Neritic zone/Coastal water | place: Helgoland, sampling... | reverse complement strand
ACGGTGCCCTAGACGCTGCGTCCATCTTCGCTTCCTCGATCACAGCCTCCGCTGCCGAAATCAACGTCCTCGATGGTATCTCTGCGGGTCTCACGTCTACCGAGCTATCCGTACTGGACGGGGTCACCGCCACGACCACCCATATCAATGCGACCCCGCTCATTGGCACCTTGCCTGTCGTGGGTACCCTCGCCGAGGGCAGCGTTGTCGTGGGTAACTCCAGTTCCGTGGCCTCTGCGGTTGCCATAGGGGCCTCGGGCACCGTGCTCAAGTCCGATGGAACCACGATCTCTTGGGGCGATGGTACCCCTGCCCTTGCCCGTGGTCAGATCCTCTATGGACACGCAGACGGAACCACGCAAGTACTTAGCGCAGGCTCCACCGGCCAAGTTCTCACGTCCGATGGTACCGATGTGTCGTGGGGCGATGCTTACGCTGGCCCTAGCCTGTCTGCGGGGGGCGTGGGTACCTATGCCTTCTTAGGTAATTCAAGCGCTGGGACGATCACTACGGGCTCAACTTACGCGGGTAGCAATCTAAAATACGCAGGCTTCGTGTCACTTAATGCTCTAAACGACAACACAGCAGCCGACATTGGCGGAGCGTCGCCTGCGGGAACTTGGCGGGCGATGGGTTACGCAGCTACCATAAACTATAGATTGCCCTCGACTTTATTCGTAAGGATCAGCTAACATGAGCACCGTGATAATAAACGAAGTACGAAATGCGCAATCGCTCAACTCTGACAACACCCGCTTTGACGTCGAAATCAATCACCCTGATCACGGGTGGATACCTTACACCTTAGACTTAGCTGACACCGACAACACCATCGACAACGCGGCGTTGCTTACGTTGATCGGCAGTGATTACGCCGCTTACGTTGCTCCAACCCCCGCCGACTTGGCCTCTGACGTTAGGGCAGAACGCGATGGCCTCCTTGCTGCCAGTGATGTCTACGCTACTGTGGATCGTATCACTGACGAATGGCGTACCTACAGGCAAGCCCTCCGCGACCTCCCCGCACGAGCAGGCTTCCCGCACAACGTCACATGGCCGACTGAGCCTAGCTGACATGCCTAACTTACCCATCCGTGGCCTCGGGGTCACCGGCGTTATTACCGACGTCGAGCCCTTCAATCTCCCGATCAACGCCTTTGACAGGGCCCTCAACGTTCGCTTTGCTGACGGCGCAATCTCGCGCTCTCCCGTCTTTAGAACCCTGCTGTCGTCGGTCGCCTTCGTTCCCGTGCACGCCCACGGTATCTTCAGCAGCACCGGCTACGACAGCGTCCTACTTGTCTCCGACCAGTTCCAACTGCATGAGTTCTCCAATGGTACTTTGACCAACCGCTCGGGTGCCATTGGCAACTTAAGTGCCTCTGCCGGTGCTTCCGTCACCGCCACCGTGTTGTCTGATGTCACCTACGTGAACAGGGAGGACCGAGTGCCCGTGTTTCGCGGGCCCAACGGCACTGACTTCGCTGACTTGACCTTTTGGCCTAACAGTTACCGAGCCAAGGCGATCAGGACCTACGGAGACTTCCTTGTCGCTCTGAACACCACCGAGGATGGCACCAGCTTCCCCAACCGCGTACGCTTCAGTGACCTTGCCCTGCCTAACTCGATCCCGACAACGTGGGACGAGACTGACCCGACCAAGTCAGCAGGTACCAACGACCTCATTCAGATGGAAACCCCCATAGTAGACGGCCTTAGCCTTGGCACTAACTTCATTATCTATAGCAACGACCAAGTTTGGCTTATGGAGTTTGTCGGTGGGGCCTTCATCCATAACTTCCGCAAGATCTTCAGTAGCTGCGGCATCATTAGCCAGAACTGTGTAGTCGAGGTCAAAACTAAGCACTACGTCTTTGACACCGACGATATCTGGGCGCACGACGGTACAACCAAAGAAAGCATCGTCGATGATCGTATCAGAGCTTACATCTTTGATGCCCTCGATAACTCAGCCACGCACCACTGCTTCACGTATCATAACCATCCGCTGTCCGAGATTTACTTTTGCTACCCAAGCTCCGACGATATGACCACGGATCGCCCAGCCTTTGCTCCTGTCGGTGCCAACCGAGCCGCTGTGTACAACTATCGGTACAATACGTGGTCGTTCATGGACCTCCCCCACGTCGTCTCAGCTACCACAGCTAACATAAACTCTGTGCGGACCTATGACACCACGACCCTCGTCTATGACACTGCTGGGGGCACCTACGCCGCTCAAGACGCTGGCTTTGATCGCCACGCCATCATGGTTAGCATAGGCAACAACACCGAGGCGGTGAACGCTACAGGCAGGGCCATCACAGTGCCCAAGTTGTATGGCGTCGATCTTAGCGACAACGGCTCCCTGTCTCAGCCTCTGGACACCGTTGCGACTGCACCTCCGTTTGTCGAGCGTACAGGGATTGACCTAGACGAGGTCGAGATACCCCTGTCAGGGTACAAGGTCATAACCAAGATTACGCCACAGGTCGTCACGGCTAACTCAAGTAAAACCTTTGACTTTACCTTCGGATCTGCGCCCTTGGCCCCCGACGTCCCTAACTATGGTGCCAAGCAAACAATCGATACCAACGCAGATCACAAGCTCGACACGCGGCAGGGCGGTCGGTACTTAAGCTACAAGATGGATTTAGACGCTACTGACAACAAAGACTTTGCCTTGAGTGGCTTTGATCTCGATGTCGTCGTCACTGGCCGTCGCTAATAATCATTATAATTACTCGAAACAAGGAACGTAAACTATGAGTGCAATGTCAGATTACTTAGAAAACAAGGTGCTGGATCACATCCTAGCAACTACAGCGTTTACCAAGCCAAGCGCCGTATACCTAGGGTTGTCTATAGCTAGCATGGGCGACAACGCCGGTGGCACTGAGCTTTCGGGCAATGGTTATGCGCGTGTTAGTATCGCTTTTGATGCTGCCTCTGGTGGCACTACGGATAACACGGCAGTCGTAGATTTCCCAAGCTGCACTGGATCTAACTGGGGCGCAGTGGCCTATTGGTCCCTCTGGGATGCATCCACAGGTGGTAATATGCTCCTTCATGGTGCCTTTACAAGTGCAAAGACCATCGAGGTCAATGATGTACTTAGGGTTGATGCAGGCGATCTCGACATTACCGCAGCGTGAGTCAGCTACTTGAGTGGTGCTATGAGCGACTTTCTGGAGCCGCAGTTCCTTAACCACTTACTTGGCATCAGTTCCTTCTCAGCCCCATCCGTACTGTATCTTGGCCTGTCTACCACTTCTGGTGGAGGCTTTGGCGACGACGGCACAGGGACTGAGTCATCCTTAGCTCGACAGTCGATCAGCTTTAGCGCAGCCAGCAATACGTCGATCTCATCGAGCGCAGCCGCTGCCATTGAGTTTCCACGTCTTACAGGGTCCGCTGAGACCATCTATGGCTGGGGCGTCTTTGATGCTGCGACCGCCGGTAACTTGCTTTATCATGGCAGCTTCCCCGCCTCTTCGATCAGTCTAAGCACCGGCGATAGCTTCACCGTCCCTGCAGGCAGTGTTTCCATTGGTGTCTCTGGCGCTCTTCAGCCATATGCCTTCAAGGCGTGGTCAAACCACTGTCTTCGCAACACGTCGTGGACCATGCCCTCTGTGTTGTATCTTGCGCTCGATAGGACAGGGACAACACTAGGCGACCTTGCTGCTCCGTTTTCGACGCTTGGCGGCAGCTTCGATGAGCCACGGTGGCATGACTGGTCTACCGGCACAGTGACGCACAGTTCGTCAGGGACGCCAGATCAGCAGAACGCCAAGAGGCGTGCTGGAGTTATCAATGGGTCAGGAGAGACCTATGGCGGCTACCAACGCTGCAGACTTGTCTATGACGCAGCAAGCAACGGCTCGGCTTCCTTGGCCTATTCAGTCACCCGCGATGATGGTTTGTGGTACAATGACCAAGCTCGGTCTGGCAACTGGGACAGCACCAACAGCCGTCTTCAAAACTGGGGCAAAACAGAGCTACGAAAGTGGACAGACCGCGTTGAGTTTCCAATCGCAGGCAACACGTACCCCACTGTGGGAGCAGCAAGTACCCCGCCATACGGTTCTGCGGTGACCTATGGTCCTTTGCACGCTTGGGCTATCTATAAGGTCGTCAATGGTCAATCTGCTGTTGTCACTGGGTCCACTTCGCCTGAGTTCCTGCTAGCAGCCGCCAAGCAATACGGCATAATCACCGGCTGGGGCATCTTTGACGCTGAGACCCCACAAACCGGCAATCTGCTGATGCGCGGCACCTTCGCAAGCAACATTGATGCCACGGCAACCAGAGACGTCGTTCGTATCCCAGCATCTTCGTACACCGTGACTGCAGCGTGAACACAACGATGACCACAGATTAAAGAGGACATAGTAATATGGCGAAGCTAGCCAATAGGGCCAAGATGACCATATCATCGACGGGCACAGGGAACATAACTCTGGCATCGGCTGTCGCAGGCTACCAATCCTTCCTTGATGCTGGGGTCTCAGATAATGACGTTATCAGGTACATAGTGGAAGACAACAATGGCGCAGATTGGGAGATCGGCACGGCTTCGGTGAGCAACAACAGCACTGTTCTTGTTCGCACAGTCGAGGAAAGCAGCGCAGCAAACAATGCTGCATTGAACCTGACTTCCAGCGCAAAGGTATTCATTGGGGTCACTGCCAAAGACTTAGACAACGCTGCCCCTATTTTCACAACTACGCCACCTGTATCTTTGGATCTTGGAACCGACGGCAGTACCGCTGTGACGCTGAACGCGAAGGCCTATGATGACGAGAGTGGTATACCGATCGCTTACAGCTGGGATGCTTGGGCTAGTGGCGGCTCAACAATTTACGATAGCTCATCGCTGCCACCACAGTTGGCAAGCGCCCCTTCGATCAATCAAAGTACAGGGGCTTTTAGCCTAGTGGGTAGTTCAAACGTGGCGAATGCTGGCGCTGTCAATTTCCGAGTGAAAGCCTCCGATGGCGTCAAAGTTGCAACTCACAACACCTCTTTAATTTTGAACTTTGGTTTAACTAATTGCTACGGATTTGATATAACTCAAACATCTACAAGCAACGGTTATACTATTTTTAAATTTATGTTTGTTGCTCAAGATGGTTCAAATTTGCACGACAATACTGCGTATGCCAGCGAGGTCGTTTATGGTTCCAATGTCTCACAAAGCAGTTGGTACGAGGGCGGCGAAAGAAACACTACGGTAGAGGACGCTGGAGCCCAGTCTTATTTTCGGACAGAACTGTCCGCAACGTTTGGCGGAACTTTACCGGCGTCTGGCTCAGGATCGCATTTTAATTATGGACTTGTTGCAAATCCCTCAGGCGGCGGCGCGAAAACGATCACTTGGACTACATCTAGGACAATTAAGGGTATACTGGTTTCAGGCGACGGCGCAACACCGTATTTCTCTGGCGGGTATGTCACGCCGTATATCGGCGGAAATGCAGCATCTAACCTGAGCGGCACTAGCTACACTTTAATACAAGGTACGACGTCTTCAGTCGCAAATAGTCGATACTTTGACTTCACTGCTTAATAAATGGCCGACACGGGAAGGATCTTAAATGGTTACTTTGCCTATGGGCGCTCAGGTCCTTGGGACCGATGGCAGTACGTCCACGAGCACTTCGACCAACATCCTGCAGTCGCATCCTGCTAGCGGCAGTATCGCGGTCACTGCAAGCTCTCCCACGGCTGGCGCAACCAAGGGTGCAGCCGCCACAGGCTCTCTCGCCGTCACAGGTAACGTCACAGCAACTGGGGTCTTCCACGCCAGCACTGACGCGCCGTCGACCACTGTATTCACTGTCACCGTCGCAAGCGGAACCAATGTCTATGGCAGTGGCAACAAGTACTTCATCAATGGCTCCATCGCCACCCCGCTGACTTTGTACGAGGGCAATACCTACCGCTTTGACCAAAGTCACAGCAGTAACAGCAATCACCCGCTGCGTTTCAGTACAACTGACAATGGTACGCACACTTCTGGCGGGTCCGAGTATACCACCGGCGTTACCACAGCAGGCACGGCAGGCAACCCAGGAGCGTACACAGAGATCACCGTACCAAACGGTGGTCCTCCCCTGTATTTCTATTGTGCATATCATGGGGGCATGGGTAATTCTGCCGACACGCCTACTACGATCACCGCTGCTGTCACAGGCACGGGCGTTGCAAGCCGCGTAGCCGCCTCTGACACGGCCTCTGGTGCTCTCTCAGTCACGGCCACGGCCACAGCGACCTCGGTCGAGGTTGTTCTCCTCGCAGACGTCGATATCACAGCCACAGGATCCGCTGAGGCAGTCCGACTTCGTGGTGTAGACAGCACCACCGGCAACGATCTTGCGATCACTGACAATGTCCGCGCAAGCGCCATCTTCTACATGGATGGCTCAGGCGACGTTGCTATTACAGGTACCGGTGCCGCTAGCCGCGTATTGGGCACAGTCGGATCGGGCACAGCAGCCATCACCGGCACTGCTCTTGTTTTGCCAGACCCTACGGACTACAGCAGCAAGAGTGTTGTTTCCTCAACCACAAGTGCTAACAATACGTTTACAGGCTCCGCGACCGCTCCAGTCCGCGTTAAGTACGCTGTGGGCACTAGCAACCTAGTCGTCACCGGCACTGGGACGTCGACTGCCGTATTCTCCGCGCAAGCCTCGGGGACAGCCGAGATCACCGGCACGGCGACTGCACAGGCGGGTCAAAAGTACGTTTTGGGATCTGGTGCAGTCAGCGTGACCGTCAGCACTCCTCAGATCCTCATAGCCGTCAGAGCATTCCCACAAACTGCGACTATTTCAACAACAGGCACCTCTGCCCCTTACGTGCGCGTACGCCAGCGCGATAGCAGCGCAGACGCTCCTGTAGTCACAGGCACCGGCGGCGAGGCCCGCCGCTTTCGCCTCGTTGATGGCGCTGGTGAAGTCGCGTCTACGGGCACAGGTATCGCAAGTGCCTTCATCAGCACTCAAGGCGTAGGCGACGTTGCTGCTACAGCCACAGGTGTCGCGGGTGCCGTCCTCGGTACTCAAGGCATAGGAGACGTTGCTGCTACTGGCACAGGTATAGCAAGTGCCGTCCTTAGCACTCAAGGCGCAGGAAGCATCGCAGCCACCGAGACAGCTACTGCAATCCGAATGCGTGGTGTCATTGGATTAGCGACTGGTGCGGCCACAGCTACCGCTGAAGGCCTTGTGCTCACGCTCAAGCTTATGCAGGCGGCGGCTGACGTTGCTGTAACTGAGGTTGTCAATGTTTATCGTATACGGCCACTGGTAGGCGCAGCGGCCATTGCTGCCACGGGTGCAATTGACGTCAGGGCTATCTTCGCGGGGGCTGCGGTTGGCAAGATTACCTGTGGCTCCTTTGCCCAGATATTCCGTCCTGTCATCTCCGAGCGTACCGACGCTGTAGTGCAAAGATACAGCCGTCGGGTGCTTCCGACTGGCAAGTTGCGTGATACCTTGGGCAACGAGTTCCAAAACATAGAAAGAACGCTGTCTTCTGTAACTGAGGCGACGATCTTGCTTGCTGACGCCGAGCCCGAGCAGAAAAGGCGCGGCATGGTCCGTTATGCCGTAACGCCTTGGGACCCGTTAGCAAATGGCACCACTGGCCTCGTTGTCTACAATGGCAACGCATGGTCGGCAGTCTGACTCGGTCGCCTGTGATCGAGCGCAGAGGTTTATACACGGTCACACTTGAGCAGGCGCATGGCCTTACCTTCATCCACTGCGATATTCACACGCGTTGGTCGGCATCGATCAAGCGCAGGCTTCAAGCTGACTTCAGCCAGCTACTACAGCTATCAGACGATCAAACATACTACACTTTAAGTGCTACCGACGATCACAAGCACCACAAGTTTCTGAGCCTTTTTAGGTTCACATATGCGGGCACAGTCCCCGCCGAAGGTGGCCTCAATCGCCATCTATTCAAACTACGGAGTAACACAACAAATGGGCATTGATCCGTTCACCGCGCAACTTGGCGCAACCGTCATTGGCGGCGTTATGGGTAACCGTGGCGCTAAGAAAAGCGCAGCCGCTCAGGATCGTGCAACTGAGGCACAGATGGCTGGCTTCAACCAGTACCGGCCTCACGTCGATGCCAATTTAGCTGGCGGCGAGGGTGCTCTAAACGACGTCCTAGCTGCAGGCTACTACGGCGGTCCAACCTACGCAGGCCCTAACGCATTCTCGACTGACACCGCAACTGCAATGGGCGGCGCAGGCGGCGCTATGATAGGCCGTGGCGCAGGCATGATGGACCGCTACGCAGGCTTCGGCGACAACAGCCAAGGCATCTACAATCAATACAACGCAATGGCTAATGATGCGCGGAACACAGACCGCCTTGCCGTCGCGCGTGACTACGCCCTCAACAATTCTCAGCCAATGATTGACGCCGCGATGCGCGATGATCGTCGTAACCTGCAAGAGAACGTCCTGCCATCAATCAATCAAGGTGCCAGCGCCTCGGGCAACACTGCATCCAGCAGAGCCGGTGTCGCAGAAGCTATTGCAAACCGTGGATACGATGACCGCAGAGCCGATGTCACAGCCGGTATCAATGACGCCTTTACAGCGAGATCTTTAGGTCAACAGAATGCACAGTTTAACCAACAGGGCTCTGCCCTCCAAGGGGCAGGATCAGCCAACAACGCTATCCGCTCCGCATACTCCGAAGGCCTTAATACTATGGGCGAGGGTGCCAACTTTGGGATGAATGCAGGCAACGTACTTCAAGGCTACGACCAAGCAGCAATGGACGACGCCCGCGCCCGATACGAGGGCAACCGCGATTTCGCACTTAACCAACGCAAGGATTACATGTCCCGTATGCTGGGCCGAGCGCCTACATCAGTCGGACAAGTGAAGCCAAACTACCACGATCCGATGATGGGCGCTTTGTCTGGGGCAATGGGCGGTTTTGGTTTCGCGAGGGACATGATGCAACCAAACTATGCCGGTGGTTACAATGGCCGCGATATGAACGCCCGTGGTTATGGCTCTGGTCGCAAGTTCGACTTTAGCAGGTTAGGGGTATAATCAGATGGCTGCATTATATGACCCCCGCTACGACTACCCTTCAGCGCAAAGGCAAAGCGCCCTTGGTTCAATGGGAGGCCTAGATAAACGGAACCACCTTCTTCGCAAACTGTATCCTGACACTGTACCAGATGCACCGGCCCTTTCAAATATAGGCTCTCGCAGTTCTTACAATACTTTCCCCGACAGCTTCTTTGAAGACCCAATGCTTGCTCTTATGGCGGGCGGCAATAAAGGTGAGGCCTCTCTATCGGAAACACGCGCTTATTTTAATTCCTTAGACCCTGCCGCACAGCAACAACACGCTTCCAGAATAGACGGCTCTCACCTAGCAAAACTTGAGATGCGCGATGCGATGGGCCCTGCTCCCGAGTATGGAAACCTAGATGGCACTGTAACCCCCGGCGCAGGTGCTCAAGTTGAGTCAGGCGACCCTATAGACGCATTGCAAGAGCGTGAGATAGCACGTCTGCAAGAAGTAGAACGGATGAAGTTAATTAATAACCCTCTAGGCGGTACGGGCGGGGCCCTCACAGGCACAAGCGGGGAACCTCCTGTAGGTCCAGATCTATCAGGTAACAATGCGTATCCCAACTACAGACTAACCGACCTTATATCTGGGCTAACGTATGACGCTCTTGGTTATCTCACAGGTACAAGCGCAGAGGCCGTAAGAGCAAACGGCATTAGCTTGAGAGTTGATGGCGATGAATTCTTTGCTTTTGATGGGGAAAACACTGTATCCATTGATGCGAAAACAGCAGAGGCAATTGAGGCTGCTAACAATGGCGATGTCAAACCTACGCTTACAGATTTTATTGTACCGGCGGATTCACAAGAAGTCTCTAAGGCTGAAATTGACAACCGCAACAGCAGCGTGCTGATGAACGAAGATCCCGCTCGCGGTGTAACGCCCGCTGCACTTACCGAAGTCGGCACTGGCACCGAAGTCGGCCCTGACAGCACAGGTCCCGTACTTAGACAGCCTACATCCAACACAGCCCGCAACGGCAACGCAGCCCGTCGCATGACTGGCGGCTACACAGGCAACGCCCGTGGCTCTGCTCTGCCAGACATGCAGATCGGCCTTGGTGAACGCCTAATGCGTATGGGCGCTGCAGGCATGGCCGCTGGCGGTCAAGGTGGTCTAGCTCAGATGGGCGCAATGTTTGGCGCGAGTGCCGACGTCAACCAAGCCAACCGCCAAGCCGAGATGGAAGCTTTCGGCATCGAGGAAGAGCGCAGGCAAGCACATGCTGCGCGTGTTGCCGCGTTGGCTGCGTCTAAGAACAAGGGCGCTGGTGATGGCGGCGACTTAAGCTTTGATACAGCCAACCAAATCAATAATATGCAGATGGCTTTGTCAGCCTTAAAATCTGGTTCTTTAACCGGCATCTGGGATGCAGGTGTAAAAGGCTGGATGGATAAATACGGTATGACTGATTCTTTTAACGAGTTGACAGGACTAGGTGAAGCGGGCGTCGGTGCTCGACGCGCCCACATTCGCAACATTCTGCAAAACATTAAGGTGGATGCGGCGTTAGCTAAAGCAGCTAACACAAAAGGTGCAATTAGTGACACAGAGATGGCACTGTTTTTAAGTCCTTTCCCCACTCAGTTCCAAGATGAGGGAGTTTGGATAGAAATGTTGGAAGAAAAGCTGCGGATTTTGCAAAAGATTCAAGGATCTTCTGGTTCTAGCAGTCAGCCTGTCAAAGTAGGCACAGCAACCGTCACACCACTTCCTAATAAATAGGACTACCCTACATGGCTAATTTCCAAGTTGAACTGCCCGATGGGCGCAAGTTCAAGGTCGAAGGCGTGGCTAACCCCGAGGCCGCGTATGCAGCCATAGAGCAGATGATGGCACAGAAGGGCGGGCAACAAGGCGGGCAACAGCAGCCCGCAGCCCCCCAACAAGATGACCGCAGCTTTCCCCGCGCTATTGCAGACGTCGGTGCCTCGTTTGCGGGTGCCGTTCCTAAAGCGGCTGGGGCTATGGTGTCTATTGGCTCTCAGGTTCCTGTGCTCAACAAAGTAGCCGACCCTATTGCTCAGAGCCTGATGAATGCCGGTGAGTTTGTCGATGACGCTCTGTTGTCCGACTACCAGAAGAACATGAACGCCGACATGGCGAATGCTGTCGCTAAATCAGCGATACAGCTTGGTCCAGACGCCACGATCAGCGATCACATTGAGAACATGAAATCACAAGGTGGCGCTGCGGCTAAGTTCATCATGGAGAACCCAAGCCAAGCTCTTATGCTGACCAGTCAAGCCCTGCCCTACCTCGTTGGCGGCGGTATCATTGGTCGCGGCGTTGCCAAGCTGGCCCCATCCACCGCTGGCGCAACCGCCGGTGCTATTGGCGAGGGCAGCATAGCCGCAGGCGCTGTGACTGGCGATATCATTGCCCAACTGGAAGCTGAAGGCATCGAGGGATACACCCCCGACCGCCTTGCTGCTTTACCTGCCGGTGTACTGACTGCCGTCATTGGCCGCATGGGCGCTAAAGTAAATCAAAAGCTCGGTGGCGCAGATGTAGACACCTCAATCGCCGGTGGTGGCACAGGCGCTGCAACGCGGGGCCTCTCACCCAAGGGCGCTGCTATTGGCGGTGGCGTCGAAATGGGCGAAGAGTTCCTGCAGTCAGCGCAAGAACAGGCGTTCACTAACATTGGCACCGGCGACCCCATTAGTGACGAGGTCGGCTCGTCTGCCGTACAAGGTGCCGCTGCAGGCTTCGGTATGGGCAGTGTCATGGGCTCCAACGTGTTTAACCGCGACGGAAGCCCGCGCAATCCAACTGATTTGCAGATTGCCCAACGTGCCGCCGCTGGCGATGTTGCGAGATCCCTCAGAAAGACAGCAGAGGACAACGAGTATAACCTTGGCGACATTGATCCTACTTCTGGCTATGGCGCAAAGCAGGCTTTGGAAGATTACCGGCGCGGGCAAGTCACTGGCATTGTAAACTTGGTCAAGTCTTTAAAAAGCCAGCTTGACCCAAAGCAAGCTCAGACACTTGAGCAACTATTGCAAGACTACGTGCCTGCCGAGGCCGGTATCACAGCATCCAAGCGCAAGGTTTCAGCGAAGGTCACCACAGACCAGTTCGACGCCGTCAAGCGCCTCGTTGCTGGTACGCAAGAGGGCGACACCCTTCTGCAAGAGCTTCAGAAAAGTAACATCGTTACTGACCTGTTCAAAGACGGCATGAAAGGCGGCGTTTCCAAGTTCACCGACCTGTTCAACCCACTGATGACAGGTGGTCAGTCTTATGACCCCACCCGCGTCGGTAACGTCGTTGTCGGCGGCTTACCTTTGCTGTCTACCGGCGGTCAAAGCCTCATACCTCAAGCCGCTATTGTCCTCGGCGGTCAGGCCATCGATAAGGTACTTGGTGGCAAGGGCGGCACCCGACGCAAGCTGGTCGAGCGTTTCGTTAAGCTTAACGAAGGCAACGACGGTCTCGGTAGACCCACTGGGCCGTCTTTGATTGCACAGGCACAGCAGGCCCAGCAAGATGAGGAGCAAAAGGCTGAGACTGAGGCATCACTAAAAGAGGCGGTGCGTCGTTTCAGAAGTGAGCGCGGGGGACCAGAGCCCGACAGCGCCCCGCTTGGAATGCTCTACATGGGCACAGGCCTTGATCGGTCGGGACTAGAGCAGCTTCTGCCTCACTTGGAGCAGCACTACGGTGACCGGCCCGAGGTGACTGAGCTTATCAACCAG
>Ga0209631_10005870_pt1 | contig 12827 bp, 27 predicted proteins | sample COG_08_FD_184752 | JGI IMG/M metagenome (GOLD analysis project Ga0209631, IMG submission 184752) | Pelagic Microbial community sample from North Sea - COGITO 998_met_08 (SPAdes) (version 2) | ecosystem: Environmental > Aquatic > Marine > Neritic zone/Coastal water | place: Helgoland, sampling... | reverse complement strand
GGTTCTACTTCAAACTGTGTGTGGTTTTCTTTAAACCTCATTTTGTTCTTTTGTATTTCTGCTTGTAGTTCTGCAGGACTAGCCTTACCTTTAGCTAAAAAGGTATCACTAACAAAATTTTCAAACTGTCGTTTTACTTTAGGGTTAGTTAGTTTTTTGTTGCTTGGGTTATTATGATACTTAGACATTCTATTAATCATTTCTTCTATAGGGTAGGCTTTATTAAAGTCAAAGCCTGGAGCTTTGATTACTGCTTCTTCTGCTAAAGACATTACTTTAGGTGCATAGCCACCTTGTCTTGGACCCAGCTTCATATCTACTTGATAGTCTGACGGTCCAACGTTAGGGCTAATAGTTCCACCACCCACTATGTCCTCATCTATAGGTTTTGCTGCTCGTGTGCCTCTACCTAATATTCTTGTTACGTCGCCTGCTAAACCTGCTGCCTTACCCACTACAGGAACCATACTCATAGCGTTAAGCCCACTAACTAAATAGTTACCTGTTGCGTCGAGTTTTCTACCTTCTTGTGCAGCTATATTACCACGTTTAGCGAACTCTGGTATTTCATATGCAGCCAATGCTTCGCCAGTGACAGGTGCCACGCCATAAAGTAATTGATCCATAATAGGTAGTTTTTCAAAACCTTCTTTATAGGCTTTATCTAAATCTCCCTCTGCTATACCTTGAGTTAAAGTGTCTCGTGCTGTTTGTGCACCTAGTTGTTTTTGATAGTCTTCAAATTTAGGACGCATACCAAAAGGCAAGTCGCCGAATAGTCTAAGATATTCTTGATATTCATCCATCTTGTTTGTGTAAGTTTATAAAGTATTCTGCGTCAACTAAAGCTAACGGTTTACTTTTGTTTCTTTTTATTATAACTAGACTTTCTACGTTTGGGCTAGTGTTACTTGAACATTGCTCGTAGGCTTTCCACACGTTGACGGCTTCTTGATTTTTACACTCTACACTATAAGGAAATAATTTTTTAGTTTGTACACCCATAATGAGGTCTTCACCACTACTGCCCATGGGTCGTGATTCTATGTCCTCTGGGTCCACGGACAATAGTTCTATGAGCTTAGTCCGTACCCACTGTTGTAGGCGACGACCTTTAGCTTTAGCTGAACTAGTTTTCAAAATGCTTAGAAGCTCTTAAGCAAACCGTGGCTAATAGTCCGCTGCCTATGGCAGTAACTAGGGCTTCACCTATAACACCGCCAAAGTGGCTAGGATGAATTAATAAATCGCCTACAAAAGTTGCCACTCCTATAGAAACACCATGAAACCATAAAGCATCTTTATAACGTTTTAGCACAGTATAGCCAATAAGGACCGCTCCTGCACCAGCAATAATTCCTGTTTGATTAGCTTTAATCCAATGACTAAAAGTTAAAGCAGTTAAATTACCCTGTACCATCAAAGGAAAACAAACGTAACAAGCCTGTTGCCATTTGATAAAAAAGTCTTTTGCTATTTGTTTAATCATTTACCTTGCCCTCGATACTTTTTACGTCGTTGATTTTTATTCGTGCCTGCTCCGTGGCTCAAACGTGAGTTACCTATGGATGTCTTCTTTTTGACATGCTCTATTCTTTCTTTTGACCACTGTTTAGGCATTACGGTTTAGTTTAAACTCTTTACGAGCATTAGCCAAGTGTTCTCTATTTTGCATTATTAGCACAGGGACCATGGTCGAGTTTCTACCTTCATCGGGATGCGACCAAAACCACTCTGCTTCAGGGTACTCATCTGCTAGTTCGTGTGCCGTGGACTCTAGTACGTGGCGACACACCGTGCTATGAACTTTGAATAAAATAGCAGGATACTTGTCTAGTTCGGTATATAACTCACGGACTAAAGGCTCTGAATAATGTAGTATGGGTATTTCTCCGTTGTCAAAGTGCTTTAGACTAAAAGGGCAAACCTCAGTTATTGATTTCAAATAGTCTCTCATAGCTAAAAAATTTTGCAGTAAAAATTTTTAGTAGGAGTCCCTTTCCGCGTCATACTCAGTATTTTATAGTGACTGACTTAAAAGTAAAGTTTATAGTAAATGGCTCTTCTGATTATTGACGCAGGCGTTACGCTATGCATAGTTGCTATAAAGGGGGGTGGGGGGTGGCACAGCGGACTACTGGAGGACTGTTGATCTGTAGTAGCTGTTACGTCTGTTATAGCTGTACCGCCTGTCTTGTCTGCGTTTGCATCTCCCGCGATAGCGGGATCTGTGTCCCGCGAAGCGGGACGATCTGTCGCGGACGCGACGCGATCAACCGCTCGGGTTACGGGCGTAGTAAGTACTTACTAACCTAAAGTAAGTACTTACTTACGTATAAAAGTCGTAACCGCTCGGGTTTAAAAGGCGTTAAAATAAGTACGTTTATTTTAGTATATAACGGTTATAAGCCTATATATTTAGTATAATTACCTTAGTTATTAAATAAAGGGCGTTTTTTAACTACTTTTTTAACTAGCCCTAAAAGGTAAATAATATGACTAAAACTAATACTAAAAAAGCTACTACTAGCGTTACTACTAACGTTACTAGTAATACGGTTATTACTAAAGATAATATAGGTACTATTAACCCTATATTAACTTTTAATAATAAAGGGCGTTTAGCTACCGCTAATAGTCAAAGGGCTAGTAGCGTAAACGGTAAAACGTTTAAAGACGCGTTAGCTATTTATACTAACGCTAAAGCGTTAAACCCTAATAACCCTAAGTTAAAACCGTTAAGGGCTTTAACTTACGATATATTTAAAGTTAAAAGTTTAAGCGTACCTAAAGGTTATACGCTAGGCTAATAACCTAACCTAAAGGGCTAGTTTAACTAGCCCTTTTTTTACGCCTAAAATAAATTTTAAGATTTTAATCATATATACAGGGATCGTGATCCTAGGGCGACTGACCTGCTTCCTAGAATCTGGGCTTCCTGGGATCTGTGAGGTGTGTCCGTCGCCGAAGGCGACGGATCCTGGATCTTGGTGCGTCGCCGTCAGGCGACGCTCCTGGTTCCTGGGATCTGGTTCCTGTCTTCTGTTGTCGTCGCCGAAGGCGACGATCCCGATCGCGATCTAATGGTCAGGGATAAAAAGAGGGGAGCCGAAGCTCCCCTGACCGTCAGCCTAGCTTTAAGGACTTGATTTTATTCAAGTCGTATTTTAAAGCTCGCTCCTTTAAGCCGAGCGTCTTATAGTGCTCTATAGCCTGTTCGTAGGTCATACCGTTGACGGCTTTAGCTCGTTTGACGTTGTGCTCGGCGCGAGCTTTATTAGGGACGAAGGTCAACGTTTGAGCGTTGACTTTAGGAGCTACGGATTTAGTAGCCTTTTTAGTATTAGTCATATAAACCTCCTTTTTAACTAACTGACTATAGTATAAGCTTGATCGTATATAAAGTAAATAGCTCGTATAAAAAAGATTAAATTAATTTAGGATCCTGGGATCATGATCCTACCCCCTTTATACCCTTGAGCTCAACCCTGGACCACGGACCGTTGTGCGTGTCATTACGATCGTGGTGCGTGGTTTGGCAGTTTTCCTGGATCTAGGACCATGGACTGTAGCTTTTTGTCCCCTCTCCGTCTCCCGAGGGGATCATAGTTGGTGCTATATAGGGGAACAGTGGATTCCTGATGATATCAAAAATAAGCATTGCACGTTATTATTGGCTGTTAAGAGCCAATAGGTCGGTAATAGGTTAGGCAATAACCTTAATAAACATCGTAGTGTCAAGGGACCACGGACCATGCACTATTGGCTTATTGGCTGTTTTCTCTACAAGATAGAAAACAATCCATGTCTCCATCGATCCCTTAATAGGCAGAGGTACAATATCACTTGAGTTTTGACCTCATTAAACCTTTGAGGCTTAGAGTTTTTTCCCAGCGTTCTTTCATTTCCTCGTTCCAGAGTGTATCAAAGTAGTCACTGGGACACGCAGGGTGGTCTTCCTTCATAGTACTAATAAACATCTTGTAGGTATAACCTTCCCCATGTATTAGGCACTGGGCTGTAGCCTGTGCGTCAATCATAATATCTTTAAGTTTACTCACATTTCCTCCTTGAGCATTAATTTAAACATATGGTACACTAACTCATACAGTTCTAAATCAGTAAAGCGTTTATTAGGGATTTTAAACCCTCCCGCATTAAACGCAGCACCTGTTGTTTCAAAGTAAGTATTTTCCATCTCCTGGTCATACATAAAAGTGACATAGGAGCCTTCACCACGATTTTGAAGTTCACTAGGATAATCAAGCATTATTTGAAGAGTAACACCTTCTGGTATTTCAGATTCCTCAGCAGGGTAGTGAGTAGCCCAGTCGTCATAGTTATTAATTACTTTCATAGTTAGTTCCTCCTTGTTTATATTTAACTATTAAATATATAATAGCCCTGATCCCTATGATGGTTAAGCTAGTTCAAGTATGATAATTAATATTATTGCCACGCTCTCTTTCGTCAGGAGCGTATAAGCGTCGGTACTTATTATTGATACGGTCCACGAACCTTAGTAAACTGAACTTTTTCTTACTAAAATGAAACAAAGCATTCACGTCCTTAGGAAGACAAGCACCACCGTACCCTCTTTTACGCCCACGGTCACCCACCTTAGTATGACCCTCACCTATACGCTTGTCGTTAGTTACGGTATCTACTATGATTTGATAGTCGGCTCCGCACTGGTTAGCTAAGTCATACAGTTGATTAAAGAAGGTAACTTTGGTCGCTAGAAAAGCATTTGTTGCGTATTTAACTAGGCTCGCTTCTTGTTTAGTCATAACGACAAAGTCTTTATGTCGTAAGTTTGACTGCTCACGGTAGAGCTTCATTACTAGATTACACGCTGCAGGGTCTCCGCCCAGTATATGATACTCAGCGTTAATAAAATCTTCCTCAGCGTTAGCTTCCGTTAAGAACTCAGGGTTATAAACCACTCTAGAAGCAGTAGGTATTAGACCAGGAGTAACGGTTGACTTAATAATAACTATGGCATCCGTATTACGCAGTATATCGTTTGTACATCTTTGTACGATACGTGCGTCTATTTCACCAGAGTCAAGCGAAGGAGTGGGCACACATACGAATACGAAATCAATAAGTTTGTCAGGTGTACGGTTTTTATCGTAGAGTAGGCTAATGTCGTTGCCTAGTATGGGGTCCACGGTCCAAACTCTATTATTATAAGGATGAAAAGCATTTGCCACTGCCTGCCCCACAAAGCCAAAACCTAATATGCCGATGTTATAACTCATAATTTCTCCTATGTTATTGGTCTAAAATAAAGTCTAAATTGGTATTACCTTCATGTAGGTTAAGGTAAGTAAGTCCTAGTCTGTCTGAAATAAAGTCAAGAGCATCACCCACACCGCCACTAGTGGGGTCAACTATTTCATGAACCGCAAAACCACTACAGGTTTGATAATATTCATGATCAAGTAACGCATACACAACTCCGTCTTCCCATAAATCAAAGTGCTCACCAAAAAGTTCAAAGGCTAATTCTTTACTCAGTAGCTTACGGTGTTCAGCAGTAAGTTCAATAGCTAGGCTGGCACCAGTTTCCTCGCCATACTGGGCATATATTAAAGGTATATCGCCTTTAAAAGCTCCAAATTCGCCACTAGCCTCAAACTTTATTAAATTTTCTTCATCAACACATAAGTCTTGAGGACGTATACCACAATATTGAAGTAAGTAAAATTTATTGTGGTGTTTATTTATAGCTTCGACCACAGGCTGAGCGTACTTAACATATGTTTTAAAATTATTCATAGTTTCTCCTAAAATTTAAGTGGTTCGTTTGCGAGCACAAGTGAACCACGCTTGCTAATATAGAGGACTAATCAAACCCCTAGCTCTAAACTAGTCTCGTTAGTATGGAGGACAGAGAGACTAGTCATTTAGTTACTAATTCAAGCATACCGTCAACGACATTGTCAACCCATAAACTTGAGTTATCATATTCCGTAAATACGTCAAATAAGTCGCCATGTTTACCGTCTACATAAGTTAAGTAGTGGTGTATGACGTAGTTAAACTCACCGTGGTAACAGCTATATATAACTAACCCACCTGTGCGTAACTCTACTTCCGCGTCAGTATTGACTTGATGAGCTTTTAGGTCTTCACGCCAGTTATCAACGGTAACTTCAATATCGGTATCAATACTCATACCTTTAACGAAGTCTTCACACGTATCATAGGAAATATAAGTAACACCTTTTCTTAGACTTTTTCTATTCATAGTTTTACTCCTTATTTACTATAGGTTTATAATAGCTACGATCTATATGATGGTTAAGTAATATCATAAATTATTTTAAAGCCGTTAGACCGTTTGATGTATAAGGGTAGGGGGTAGGTAGCCCTAAGTAAATCATAGCCTTAAAACGCGTCCTATAGCGTCCTAATTTAGGCATCATAGCCCTAGCCCTAGTAAAATTACCTACCGATAGTTTCAAGATCATTTTCCGTAATGTATTGATAAGCTCCTTTATTGTACACAGGAGCCACTTGCTGTTTACGAGTATTAGCGAGTGTTTGAGCCTCTTTTTCACCACAGGTTAAACAAGTAAAATAGCCGAGAGCATAACGCTCCCGACTAATATTAAGTTCACCGCAGTTTTTACACTCAACCACTAGCGACCCATTTTATATTGAAATAACGTAGGGGCATTCTCAAATTCTTCCAGTAACTCTGGAGTATAATCCCGTTCGTTTATTACGTGCTTAGAATTAAGCCTAGTGACATAAGCACCGTCGTAAAAATGAGCACCATTTCTACTATATTTAAGTGCCTGAGCAGTATGAAAATACATACCGTCTTCCTTACGAGTCATAAATAAATTATCCTCGATTTGTTTAGTTACACTACTTACCATAACATCCTCCTATAATTAATTGTTTAGTTAAGTAGCTTTTAATATAGCTTTGATGTTTATGATGGTTAAGTAAGTTCAGTAAAAAGATTTTAGTAAAGATCTGCATGACCACCTTGCATCGTAAGGTTATACACTTGTTCAATGAACTCGGTATCTACAAACTCCTGCTTAGCTAACTCACGCATGACAGAAACAGTAGCGACAGCTTGACTTCTAGTTAGGTGAGGTTTATTAGAAATAATAAGCTCTAAATCACACTGAACGTCTAACATTAAATCTTTAAGTTTACTCATCTTTTAGTTTACTCCCGTCATAGTAGCCTTTTAAATAATCATTATCATACGGTCCAAAAACATCGGAAGCATTCCTACGCTCCCTACCGTTAGTGGCATCTTCAACGCCACGCTTATAAGCATTTTCTGCTTCTTGTTTAGGGCTTAGTCTATTGTACATAATTTCTCCTCAACTTTTATTAACTTTATCAATAAATTCATTAACAACTTTATCAACATAAAAAGGTTTATAATCTTCATTAGTTTTAAGATTCATAAAGTCTTCTTTACTAGCTGAGTCAATACAGTTAGAACACAGCACGGTTTCACGTGTATCTTCAAACTCACTACAGCTAAGTTCCACGAGCCACGTATCAAGTGGCATAGAACGGTGTCGTTTAACACCGCTTACTTGTTTTTCACCTAATTGTTGACAGCCGTCACAATAATCGGTAAACCTGTGTTTAGGTAACATGTTTATAATAGGGTTATCGCTCATAATATTCTCCAAATATTTATTTAACTACATATATAGTAAACGCGATCAATACGATGGTTAAGGTAGTTCAGGTACATCACTATTCTTTTTAAACAGCCCATCTTCAAGTACTCCCTTGCGGTTTTTGATTTCATCGTAGGCTTGGTCAATACACTCTGTTACTTTTAAATCTAACTGCTCAGCTAATACCACTAAACACACAAATACATCACCTATACCGTCAGAGGTAGACCACTTGTCTCGGTAAGCAACACCTTTAGCAAGTTCGCCTACTTCCTCAACTAGTTTAAGCATTTGTTTTTCAGGCTGAACGTCAGCGGTCAAAAGTCCACGTTGCCTAGCCCATATTACTATTAATTCTTCTAGTGAATTTAAATCTCTAGCCATTATATACTCCTATGTTGTTAAAATATAAGGCTCGTTTCTGAGCACAAGTGAGCCAAACTTGCTATGAAGGGAAAATAATACAACACCCTTGCTCAATTAGAAGAGTCTTTGTTGATTTAGGTGAGTGACAAAACTCTTGCAAACTAAAAAATCTCACCACGTTGACGCTCATTATAAAGGAGGTAAAAGACACGTCAACTTATAAAAGCCTCCTGTATAACCTCATCTTTTTTTCGTTTATCCTTATAAGAACGCACTTGTTTGCCACTCTTATAGTAGGTCGTAGTGTAATCAATGTTTTTCGCCTTATTAATTACACGAGTCATAGCTGTAACGGAACTCATATCACGTTCCTTTTCTAACTCTTCGTTACGTTTTTTGACTATATCCTTATACTGTGTCATGAGGGTATAGGTATAAACTTCATGAAGGGTTCTTCCCTATAGCCTTCTGGAATCCACTTAACTAGCTGGTCTTCCACTACACTAGCAACATAAGTACAGTCAACTGTTTCACCTTCTTCGTCATAACCTAATATTACTGCCTTACCAGCAAAATTATAGTTAGTCGGAGCCCAATGAAAATATCGGTTAGGGTTTCTACATAAACCGTCATCATCAACGACTAGCATATTATTTTTATCAAGGGTGACTATATCAATAGCTGATATTTCCATCCACTTTTTTAACTCCGCCATATAATCGTCTCTGACAGGGTACGCAACACGAACCTTTTCTTTAAAAGGGTCAATCAGTATAGCTCGTAAGCCATTATTTTCTTCTTTCATACTACCTCCTAAGGTATTTATTTAAGTAATTAAATTTAAAACTGATCAAAAAGAAAGTAAAGTAAAGTGGGGTAAAACTTAACCCCACTTTACATTGAGCAAAACTAAGCGATCTCAAGAGTTTTGACTTTTTCAATGTCATATCTGATACCACTCATGGTATACAACCCAGTAGCTATAGCTTCTTTGATTGTTTTACCACTGACAGCTTTTACACGCTCATTATTGTGCTCGGCTGTTACTCGTTTCCCAGTCGCTTTTAATTTAGCGTCTGGGCTATATTTACCGAATTTAACTTTCGGTTCTGTTTTAGCAGTTTCAGTTTGAGTCTTAGCACTGCTTAGCATTGACTTTTTGGTAGCTGTTTTATTAGCCATACATTCTCCTATAAATGGGTATATAAATATACCAGTATATATAGTATAAACGATCGGAGTTTTAGTAAAGTTGGATCAGAAAGTTTTTTTACACGAAACGATTGAGGTTTCTTGGCGACACAGGTTTTGACCAGCCTTTCCCACCTCTACGGAGCTGAATACCTTTATTTTTAGAACGCTGAATTTCATTAGCATAAGCGAAGTTGCTTTCATTTAGTTCAGCTTGTGCGAGTATAGCAGGGTCAACGTAATGTTCTTCGTAAGAACCTGCCCAAGAGGTATTAACATGTTCCCCCTCTATAAGACCTATAGGACCACACCCTCCCATACCACTTTCTACTAAAACAGATCTATTGCCAGCATAAGTCTTTTGTTTTAAACATTCATCTGAGCAAAATTTTCTACGGCGACCAGCACCTTCAGGTTGTTTAATAGGCTCTCCGCACCAAGTACAGAGTTTACTCATTATTAACTGTTAAGTACTTGGTCATAGCTTTGTTCTTTTATATCGTATATATCTATATCTCTAGCAAAAGACTCACTAGGGTCAATATTCAAGTGGTCATAAACCACATTACTAGCAGTTTCAATAAGCGACACACGTTTTTCTAAACGTTCAAATTCACCTGCGTTAGCCTTCATAATGGCTTGCTCAGGGCTGATAGCTTTTATTGGATAATAGTCAACCTGTATAGAGGTAAAGGGTACATAGTATGTAGTCAGGTTGGGGTTATTGCTAACTAGTTTTAAACGTGTTGGTTTCATAATTATTCCTTGTTTTTAAAAAATTACCTATAGGGTTATTTAGCCTTACATCGCAAAGATAATAAAGCCCTTTGTAAAAATAAAAGGCGTGGCGAGGATTTGGTGGCAGTTATTTGGTCCTCATTAAGCAATCGTGTCGACGTTACCATACTGCACCACTAAGTTAAACTGCGTTTTTTGGCGACTTGAGTTTCACACTTAGCCATTTATGGGTTCTTCACCTCTTACAAAGTAGCGTTTTCCTTCTTGGCGACTTTCGGCTTACGCTTAACCTAATTTTATTAAACCTTAGATGTAAAAAAGATAAAAGGTTTTTGTTAGCATCATTATACTATTCAAATGCTCCTAATAACCAGAACACGAGCAAGTATCTATCACCACTTTTAACTGGTAGCCCACGGTGCAAGTGACTGAAACTAGGAAAGAATAAAGCGTGACCAGACGGAAGCGGATCTACTATTCCCCTACCATGAAACTCTGTACCACCACCGTCATATTCACCAGTATTTAAGGGAACTACAACGCTAATATCTGCAGACGTATCATGATGCCAGGCACCTTGATTCTTATCAGCTAAGTTGTAGTTCGCTAACTGTATTGAGCCAGGACGGTCCACGTACCTTTGCCAAATACTCATAAAGACAGGGTTCATATAATTAAGTATCACGCTCCACATATTATTAAACAACTCAGGACAACGATCATGAAGCGTGATTTCTGGTATTTGACGCAGTTTATCTTCGGTAGGATTGACATCAAAACCAAAAACTTCTTCCATATTTTTTATTTCATCAAGCATCATGGCACAAAATTCTTCAGTAAATAATGGTATAGAGTAAACGTCTTTTACTTCTTCTTTTACGTACTCTTGTACAATATTTTTGATATCGACCTGTGCCCACTTGTCTTCATATTCTTGTATGGTAGGCTCACTTTCCTGGATTAATTCGATAGTTGTTTTGTCTATACACCAACTACTATTAATACCTAGCATAGTATTCTTTAATCTGTATGGTGCTAACTTACTGTACTCAGGCATCTTTTTTCCTCGCTGGGTTTATTAATTCAAAATAAAATTTTTTGTTTTCAATGTGCTCAGCTACTATCTCCATCATTTCATCAATAGATGTTTTGTCATTAAATACATCTTCATCAGTCATGATGCAAAGTTTCATAACTTGAACGTGCTTAGCTTCTTTTTTGTTTTTTGGCATTTTTATTTTTGCCTATCGCAAGTTTGATAACTTTTTGTAGCCTACCAGACTTCATAAGTTCATCAAATTTTTTATACGCAGTTTTTTTCATAGACCTGACCTAAAGGTTAAATTAATTCTTTCTTCAGCTAAAGGTAAATCAGGCACAGCGTGAGTACTCTTCATTTGACTGTGACCGTCGAATATAAGTACGTCTCCGTGTTCTAAAATATAAAACGTTTCTTTGTTTAAGAAATTTTCCTCGAAAAAAATATCGCTGGTATTAGTGTGATGTTTAATAGCGTTTTGGTAAGTACGCCAAGCAAAAACTCTAGGTGCACCAAAACTTACAGACACAACTACATCATCAAGAGTAGGTACAGTATCACTGTGGTGAGGTATACCTTCTTCTCCAGGATACAAACCACAAAGACAAAAGGTAAATTTAATTGAATCTAAATAAATAGCACTAGCTAAGTTTTCAGCTTGATCTTTTATAGCCTCTAGTTCAGGAGTCCACGGTTCAGGATTCATATGCTTACCAGCATACTCAAATGGTGCGTCACCAAAACCACGACTAGGTCTACCATAGACCATACCGTTATTAGTTTTACGAACCACAGGTTCATCCCAGTGGTCAAACTGAGGGTTAAAGTGTTTAAGTGCTCCCTTTAGGTAATGAATATTCGACATTTTCTGTTTCTTCTTTCTCTAATTCTATCACCTTACCAGTAGGCAGTATGCCACCTGTATCATGATAGAGTTGTTTCATACGTTCTAAAACTTCTTCTTTTGACATAACGTCCACACGGTTGACGGTCAGTTCACTACGGTTTACGTACAGTCCTGCTGCCTTACCCCTAGCCACTTCTGCAGTGACTGCTGCTGACCATGCTCCGTTACGCAAAGCTCCCTCTCGTATATCTTTTAGGTCGGTAAGATGTGTAGCTAAATCAAGAGCCACTTTGTTACTGGCTTTTTCTTGAAGTGCTTGTATTTTTTCCTGTACGTGAGGGTTATTTTTACTGGCTAATTCGTAACCTGTTTTAATAGCTTTCTTTTCACTGTATCCTGCTTTAATGGCAGCATCTTTTTGAGTCATACCTTTAGCCACGTTCTGTGCAAACTTTTCTTGCTTAGGTGTTAATTTCTTTTTCTTCATTAAGATGTTTAAAAGCTATCATTAAAATAATGTGTCCGTCTCTACGTTTGAGGTAGCTCTCTGAAGATTCATCGACTTTAGCCAACATTAAAACTTCAAAGGGAGTAGCGTACTCTTGATCCCTCCAGTATTCTTCTAATATTTTTATAGACATAATTTATTATAACCTAATTCATTTTCATAAGTTTACGATTTTCTAGGTCGTAAACAGGTAGCCTAGCAAAAACATCAAAACAACAATCTAAAATTCCTTGAACCACTAAACCAGTTTCTTCATCAAACGGTCCTACAATTTTTACTCTCATGTGAGGATCAACTTTGTTGCCTTGAGCGTGTTCGTGTACACATAAAGGAAGCACAGGATATAGTAATTTTTTAGGGTCATACCCAAACCTTTTGATAGTCATAAAAAACTTATCCATGTTTAACGCTCTGTTATAATCGTTTTTTGTTGCGTATTCGTTAGCCTCTGCTAAGTCTGAGTATTTCATA
>Ga0209631_10005864_pt1 | contig 12841 bp, 9 predicted proteins | sample COG_08_FD_184752 | JGI IMG/M metagenome (GOLD analysis project Ga0209631, IMG submission 184752) | Pelagic Microbial community sample from North Sea - COGITO 998_met_08 (SPAdes) (version 2) | ecosystem: Environmental > Aquatic > Marine > Neritic zone/Coastal water | place: Helgoland, sampling... | reverse complement strand
TCTCTTTTTGTAGAGGCTCATACAGCTGATCTTTCTCTATTCCCGTTATAAATACCTGCTCCCCGATCTCGGACAATATTGCCAGCACTTTAGCTTTGTTAGCGCTATCAAGCTCTGCAGGCAAATCGTCCACCAAAAAAATACATCCCTTATTTGAGGCGCTTTTAAGTATTTTTGCTTGAGCAAGCTTCATGGCAATGACCAGAAGCTTTTGCTGGCCTCTTGATAAAACATCAGAAGCCATATCCTTGCCAATTTTAATTTTTAAATCGGCCCTGTGTGGGCCGGCACTTGTAAACCCATACTTAATGTCTTTTTGCATATTGCTGGCTAAAATTTCTTCTAGGCTCTGCGTTTGGTCCCAGCCCTTAAAATAACTTAACGAAAAGCCTTTTAGTGGCAATAGCGCTTTGAGCATTTCGTTTAGAGCATTTTTAAAGGTTAAAGAGTAGTCACTTCGATAGCGATCTACTTCCTCGGCATATTGGCAAAGCTCATGCGTCCAGGGGCTAACTTCTTCCTCATTCACAATTTTGTTTTTTAATAAACTATTTCTATTGAGCAGGGCTTTTTGGGCTTGACGCCAATTTATTACAAACTGGTGTTCCACGTGGAACACCCCCCAATCAAGAAAGGCTCTTCTAACGCTTGGGCCTCCTTCAAGGATTTTAAAAGCGTCTGCATTTAGCATCTGTAGCGGCAAGATCTGAGCAAGCTCTGCTCTGCTTGTCGCTTTTTCGCCGTCAATAAGCATCCTTTGGCTGCCTGACCTAGCTCTACTAAAGCCAAGTTTCTGTCCGTCATTTAATTCCGCAAAAATAACGCATTCATCTGAATCATTTTGAATAATGGGGGCCTTGGAATTACTGCGGAAAGTTTTGCCGCGCCCTAATAGATAAATTGATTCAAGCAAAGAGGTCTTGCCGCTGCCGTTTTGGCCATAAATGAGATTAAAGCCAGTTGATGGCTTGAGAGACACTGAATCCAAGTTTCTTATTTTGGAGATGCTCAGTTTTTTTAGAAAAGGCATGATCTAGAAGCGAGCCAAGAGCCCGCTTTTTTATAGATTATAGTCGCATAGGCATGACAACATATATTGCGCTGCTGCCATCTGCCCCTTGTATTAAGGCGCTGCTATTAGGGTCAGAGACAATAACCTGAACCGTATCCGTGTCAAGGACAGTCAAAACATCTACCAGATAACTAACGTTGAAGCCAATTTCTAAGGAGTCGCCTTTGTATTCAACGGCGACGATTTCTTCGGCTTCTTCCTGTTCTGGATTATTAGCAAGAATTTTAATCTCGTCATCCAGCAAGGTTAACCGAATGCCGCGAAACTTTTCATTAGATAAAATTGCTGTTCTGCTTAATGATTGCCTAAGATCATTTCTATCGGCAACGATTTTCTTATCACCGCCTTTTGGAAGAACTCTGTCATAATCAGGAAACTTGCCGTCCACTAATTTAGACGTAAAAGTAAAATTAGTCGTTTTTGCGCGAACATGGTTTGCCCCAATAACAATATCAACATTATCTTCTCCCTCGCCAAGCAGGCGAGCAAGCTCAAGAATACCTTTTCGCGGCACAATAACCTGCATGGTTTTTTCAGCAGAAGTACTCATGTCTTCAGTGTCCATAGCAAGGCGATGCCCATCGGTTGCAACCACACGGAGGAAGTTAGGGCTTACTTCAAACAATAGCCCATTTAAATAATATCGAACATCCTGTTGTGCCATTGCGAAGCTGGTGCTATCTAACATTTCTTTAAGTCTTTCCTGCGAAATTGAAAACTCGAGCGCCTCTGATGATTCTTCTGCGCTAGGAAAATCAGAAGGAGGCAATGTAGACAAGGTAAACCGGCTTCTTCCAGACCTAATGACCAATTTATTATCTTCTAGTTCCATTTTTAAACTAGCGCTATCCGGAAGAGACTTACAGATATCCATTAGTTTTCGCGCTGGAACAGTTACCTCGCCACTTTGAGAGCCATTTTCAATTTCAACACGCCCAATTAGCTCAACTTCCAAATCTGTGCCTGTCATAGAAAGCTGGTTGCCTTCTAAAACCAATAAAACATTGGATAAAACTGGCAAAGTTTGACGGCGCTCAACAACGCCTGTAACTAGTTGTAAGGGCTTGATTAAGGTCTCGCGAGAAATTTCAAATTGCATTGCTTTACTCTTCTTCCTGGTTAGTTGACGAATAAATTAACTGGATAATGACCGCAATAAGTTTTGATAATCCTCATAGATATCTGTAGAAGATTTTTTCAATTCATTTATTGTCCGGCATGCATGCATAACTGTAGTGTGGTCCCGATCACCATACATTGTGCCAATTTCTGGCAAGCTATGGTTAGTCAATTCTTTGGATAGACACATTGCTATTTGTCTCGGCCTTGCAATAGAGCGGTTGCGTCTTTTAGATATCATATCAGTCATTTTAATTTTGTAATACTCTGCAACCGTGCGTTGAATATTATCTACGCTGATAAGCTTATTTTGTATAGCTAGTAAATCTTTTAAAGCTTCTTTAATAAGGGGGACTGAAATTTCACTGCCTGTGAAACGAGCATGGGCGATAACTTTTTTCAATGCTCCTTCGAGCTCGCGCACATTCGAACGAAGCTTTTGTGCCATAAACATAGCTTCTTGGTTAGGAAGGAAAACATTTTCTCGGTTTGCTTTATTGATTAAAATAGCCGCCCTGGTTTCAAGCTCCGGAGGCTCTACCGCAACCGACAAGCCCCAGCCAAAACGAGACTTGAGTCGGTCTTCTAAGCCATTGATTTCGCTATGATATTTGTCGCAAGTCATGATTATTTGGCGGCCGCCTTCAAAAATAGCATTAAAGGTGTGAAAGAACTCTTCTTGAGATCGCTCCTTATTTGCGAAAAATTGGATATCGTCTATGAGCAGAGCATCTACAGAATGATAATAACGCTTAAACTCATTAATTGCGTTAAGTTGAAGGGCAGACACCATGCTGCCCACAAAAGTTTGAGAATGCAGGTAAACAATATTCGCATTAGGGTTTTGCTTTAACATATGGTTGCCGATGCTGTGCATCAAATGTGTTTTACCAAGACCTACGCCACCATAAATAAATAATGGGTTATATGCCCCACCAGGATTATCAGCAACCTGAGCTGCAGCTGCTCTAGCTAATTGATTGGACTTGCCTTCAATAAAATTATTAAAGGTGTAGCTTTTATTTAGCTCTCCTTTATAGCGCAAGCGCCCTCCTAGCTTATTATTAGAAACGCTAGATTGGCTTTGCCTATCTCGATTGTCGTGAATTGGAGATGTTTGAAAGCGGCTGGTTTGCTTTTCTGAGTGGCGGGTAACTCCAGGCTCACTTAAATCATGAGCTTGATGATCTTTAAAGCCTATAAAATCATTAATTGTGGTATTTAAAACAGGGCTTACATCTTGTTCTGGCTGGCTTGAGCTGTCTGGCGCCTGCAAATTGCTTAAATCTGCAGTACTAATAGCCTCCTCTAGGTCTAAACTAGAATTACTGGTAACTTCCAAACTTATATTTGGAGAAATCTCAGAGCTAAGTTCTTCCATCAGCTCTATTATACGATCTAGGAAATTATCCTTAATCCACTCCAGCACAAACTTATTGGGAGCAAGCAGGCGTAGAGCTTCCTTACCGGTTTCAGGCTCTGCTTTTTCAGCAATTATCTTTAGGGGTCTTATCCAGGTATTAAACTGTTGGGCCGGGAGTTCATTTTTTAGGCAATAAATACACTTCTGCCAAGTAGCTACAATCACAATGCTAAAGACTCCTCGTTTTAATTTTTTTATTTTAGATTTTTCTCAATTCTACTGACTGAAGCAATTCTTATCCACATAAAAGCCAAAAAAACACAATTTTTTTAGCCTGTCAAAACTTATTAATTTTCAGTTAGTTATAAGCTTTTTGCTGAAAAAAGCCGAGCAAAAAAACAGTTATTATAAGCCTAATGTACATTTGTTTCCTGTGCATAAGCTGTGTAGAACTTGTTAAGTTAAGCTTACATCTTTTAGTTTGTTTATTTTCCTGCCACCTTAGAGACAAAATACAGTTATTAAGCTCTAAAAGCACATTGAGATGGCCCTCTTTTTTAGCCCGCTTCTTGCTTTCCCTAAATGAACGCTTTAGAATCGCGATCCCTATTTAAGGCAGTCTGGCTAATTTATAGTTTTTGCCTTTTTAATAACCCAGTAATAGAGTTTGTTATGAAAAGAACATTTCAACCAAGTGTATTGAAACGAGCTAGAACTCATGGTTTCAGATCTAGAATGGCAACCAAAAGCGGCCAGCAAGTCCTGAACCGCAGAAGAGCCAAGGGTAGAGCCAAACTATCTGCTTAAGCAAGTAGGGCATTACAAGGCATTGGGCCTCTCTCTAGAGTCCAAGTTTGTATCATTAATAGCTCCTTCATAATATCCGCTAATCCGGCATTCTTCATAAGCAAGGAGAAACCAATGGCCAGACAGGGCTTTAGTAAAGCTTCACGGCTATTGAGCCCCTCACAATATAGCAAGGTTTTTCAAAAGGCTGATTATAAGCTGTCAACTTCGGCTTTGCTTATGCTCGGCAGCAAATCAACTCTTTCTCCACGCCTTGGTATTGTTGTTGCTAAAAAAAACGTAAAAAGCGCAGTACAAAGAAATAGGCTAAAAAGAATAATTCGTGAATCTTTTCGGCTCAGACAAGAAGATTTTGATACAATCGATCTGGTTGTTCTTGTCAGGCAAGGCCTAGACAAAATGAATAATCATGACGTGTTTATTCAAATAAATAAATTATTTGATGAGCTAATAAACAAACTTAATAGAATAAAATAATGTCAATTAAAAAACCCTCTTACCTTGCCAGAGCTTTTTTAAGTTTAATAAAGGCATACCGATATTTAATAAGTCCGTTATTAGGACAACATTGTCGCTATTATCCAAGCTGTTCAGCTTTTGCCAAAGAAGCGATATGCGAGCATGGTGCTATTAAAGGCAGCTGGCTTGGCATTAAAAGGCTTGGCCGGTGTCACCCTTTACACCAGGGCGGCTACGACCCTGTACCTTTGTCTTCTGAACTAACTAATCAAAAGTAAGCAACATTATGGATCATACCCGAAATGCATTTCTTGCTGGCCTAGCGCTCGTTTCCTACTTAATGCTATTAGCCTGGAATGAAGACTACCCGCAACAGGCTCCTCAGAATGCTGAGATTTCTTCTGTGCCTGTACAAAATACTTTAGATCTTCCTCAAGCTGTAAATAGCACTCAAGTAGAAGATTTGCCGCAAATTCAAAATGCTTCTGGTTCGTCTGTGGCTCAAACAATCTCTACAAACAATGCTTTAATTTCCATTAGTACGCCTGTACATCAGGTTAATATTGACCTATTAGGCGGTGATATCGTTTCTGTTGCTTTGCCTAAATTCCCAACCAGTTTGGACACACTAAACGACCCTTTTATCTTGCTTAGAAACGACAATGGAGGTGTTTATGTTTCGCGTAGCGGTTTAATTGGCGAAAACGGTCCTGATGCCAGTTCAACTGGTCGTCCTTTATACCAATCTCAGCAGTCGAATTATTCCTCTGATTCCGAGGAATTAATAGTAGATTTGCTTTTTACGGACCCTTCAAATATTGAAATAACAAAACGTTTTACTTTTTCAGCTGACGATTACCTAATCAAGGTTCAATACCTTATAAATAATCAAAGCCAAAACTTATGGTCTGCAAACTTCTTTGGTGATATTAAAAGGGACGCCTCTCCTGACCCAAGTACAACTGGTGGCTTTGGCTTAAAAGATTTCTTAGGTGCCGCAATAACCCTTGAAGATGATCCCTATAAAAAAATAGATTTTGGCGATATTGATGACGGAGAGCCATCTTATAGCGTAAATGGCGGATGGGCGGCCTTTTCCCAGCATTATTTTCTAAGCGCCTGGGTGCCTCAACAAGATCAAATCAACACATATACAACTAGAAAAAATACTGCCGGTGAATATTTAATTGGCTTTGTCGGTCCAGCAATTTCTGTTGCACCAGGAGAATTACAAACAGTAGAGGCAAGTTTCTGGGCCGGACCTAAAGACCAAAACCGTTTAGAAGAAATCCACCAGGATCTTGATTTAACTATAGATTATAGCTGGCTTTGGTTTATTGCTCAGCCTATCTTCTGGTTGTTGATGAAAATTAACAGCGTGGTTGGAAACTATGGTTGGTCAATAATTGGTTTAACAATAGTAATAAAAATTATTTTTATGCGTTTGTCAGCTTCCAGCTATCGTTCCATGGCCAAAATGAGGCGCCTCACCCCTAAAATAAATCAACTTAAAGACCGCTATGGCGATGACAAACAAAAACTCATGCAGGCCCAGATGGAGTTGTGGAAAAAAGAAAAAGTAAATCCTCTTGGGGGCTGTTTACCTATGATATTGCAAATGCCTGTGCTTATTGGCATATATTGGGTATTAATGAAAAGTGTTGAGTTAAGACAAGCGCCTTTTTTATTGTGGTATAACGATTTATCAGTAATGGATCCATATTTTATATTGCCGTTAATTATGGGCGCATCTATGTTTGTTTCTCAGATGTTGTCTCCAATGGCCACCACAGACCCTATGCAAGCTAAAGTAATGAAAATGATGCCAATTATTTTCACGGTTTTCTTTCTTTGGTTTCCTGCCGGTCTAGTTTTATACTGGTTAGTTAGTAATATTTTTAATATTGCACAACAGTCTTACATCATCCGTAGTGTAAATAAATCGTATGAAAATAAAGCTGCATAATGACATGATCCTCAATGGCAAATATCAGCAATCAAAGCTCTGATACTATTTGCGCAATAGCAACTCCGCGTGGGGTTGGTGGTGTGGGTATAATTAGAGTTTCCGGCCCTTTAGTAAAAACTATAGCCACAAACATTATTGGTCAAATACCAAAACCCAGGTTTGCTCACTTTTCAACTTTTATTAATGAAAATAAAGATGTTATCGACCAAGGTATAAGTCTTTATTTTCCTGCTCCAAATTCATTCACCGGTGAAGATGTTATAGAGTTTCAGGCTCATGGCGGCCCTATAATTCTGGATCAAATTATGCAAGAAATTCTTGCTTGCGGTGCTCGGATAGCCAGGCCTGGTGAATTTTCTGAACGCGCATTTTTAAATAATAAAATCGATTTAACACAGGCAGAAGCAATTGCTGATCTCATTGAAAGCCATTCTAATGAAGCGGCCAGGTATGCCATGCGGTCTTTGCAAGGTGAATTTTCAAAGCTAATAAACCAGTTAGTATCGTCTATTATTGAGCTGCGAGTGTTTGTTGAAGCCTCCATAGATTTTCCAGAAGAAGAAATAGATTTTCTTGCCTCCTCTGATGTTAAAGATAAATTATCTCATCTTAGGCAAGAGCTGGATAAAATATTAGCCCAAGCAAAAATAGGCAGTATTTTAAAAGAAGGCTTATCAATTGTTATCATCGGTGCGCCCAATGTTGGAAAATCCAGTCTGTTAAACCTTCTTAGCGGGCAAGCTTCGGCAATAGTCACTAATATTCCAGGCACGACCCGTGACACGCTAAAAGAGTTAATAAACTTAGATGGCCTACCTGCACATTTTATTGATACAGCAGGATTAAGAGAAAGTACTGATGTTGTAGAGCAAGAAGGAATAAAAAGAGCTTGGCAAGCAACTAAGAAAGCTGACCACATCTTATTGCTAATAGATAGCACTAAAGATGTAGATTTAAAGCAGCTGCCAATTTGGAAAAATCTAAAAGAAGAAATAAGTGATTTAAAAAATATTACTATTGTTCAAAATAAAATTGATTTAATTAAGCAAGAGCCAAGTAGTAGTTTTGATATAGATCTTGGTGTTAATTATGTATGTATTTCTGTATTAAAAAAACAAGGTTTAGATAAGCTTATTTCTCACCTAAAAGAAATAGCTGGTTTTTCTACAAATGAAGAAGGTGGTTTTATCGCTAGGCGTAGGCACATTGATGCCCTTAATCGAGCTAAACAATCATTAAAAAATGCTGAAATACAACTCATACAATACAAAGCTGGAGAGTTGCTTGCTGATGATTTGAGTCAGGCCCAACTTGCTCTTTCAGAAATCACAGGTAAATTCAGCTCAGATGACCTACTAGGTGAAATTTTCTCGTCCTTTTGTATTGGCAAATAAACAAATAGTTTCTTGGATAGTTGTTTTTAGGTGCTGAAGATTAAGTAATTAGTTCTGTATTAGATAAAGAGACCAACATTTTTAGTTCTAACAAGATGTTAATAACTATGCTTTTTCTTCTCATAAATAATGTATATTTTTTTTAAACTTCCTTTTATTAAAGGTTTGCTAAATATCATACCGAAGCACTACCAGCTAATCCCTAGGTAACAAGCAGGATTAACCCAGCCTTTCCACAAAGATATATAAATATAACTATCTGATAAAAAAGGTTTTTTTAAGCTTCTACACAGGGAGAAGGGCTCCTAATAGTAGTAATAACATTAGAATACTAACTAATATAACCATATATACTTAATTATCTTTCTTATTTAATTATATTAATAACTATAAATTTTTCTGTGAAACCGTATACTTAGCGGCCCTTAAAAGAAGAGCTCAGTTTTTAGAAGATATGCAAGAGTATTTTGATGTCATTGTAGTCGGTGGAGGTCATGCTGGTACTGAAGCAGCCCTTGCTGCTGCGCGCAAAGGCGTTTCTACTTTGTTAGTAAGTCATAATATTGAAACTTTAGGGCAAATGTCCTGCAATCCTGCAATAGGTGGTATTGGTAAAACTCACTTAGTAAAAGAAATTGATGCATTAGGCGGAGCAATGGCCCGAGCTGCCGATAAAGCTGGCATTCAATTTCGAACTTTAAATGCGAGTAAAGGGCCTGCTGTAAGAGCAACAAGAGCACAAGCAGATCGCGTTTTATACAAAGCGGCTATCAGGGAAATACTTGAAAACCAGCCAAATTTACATATTTTCCAGCAAGCTATTGATGACCTGATTATTGAAGGAGAGACAGTCCGTGGCGTAATTACCCAAATGGGTTTACGTTTTTATGCCTCACAAGTTGTCCTTACAACAGGGACTTTCCTCGGAGGAAAAATCCACATTGGTTTAGAAAACTTTGCTGGAGGTCGAGCTGGTGATGCCCCCTCAATATCCCTAGCTCAACGATTACGAGAATTACCATTTAGAGTGGGTCGGTTAAAAACTGGAACTCCACCAAGAATAGATGCTCGTACTGTGAATTTTGATTTAATGCAGGAACAGCCAGGCGATGATCCTTTACCAGTAATGTCATATTTAGGAAAGGTGGAAGAACACCCAGAGCAAGTTAGCTGTTATATCACTGCTACTAATGAAAAATGTCATGAAATTATTCGTGAAGGTTTAAAGTTTTCGCCTATGTATACAGGTGAAATAGAGGGTGTTGGTCCACGATATTGTCCTTCAATTGAAGATAAAGTTGTGCGTTTTTCAGATCGCAACAGCCACCAAATTTTTGTTGAACCAGAAGGATTAAAAACCCATGAGCTTTATCCAAATGGTATCTCTACCAGCTTGCCTTTTGAAGTTCAAAAAAAACTTATTGCTGAAATTAAAGGTTTTGAAAACGCTCATATTATTAGGCCGGGTTATGCCATTGAGTATGATTATTTTGACCCTAGAGATTTAAAATATTCACTCGAAACTAAATTTATAAATGGATTGTATTTCGCTGGTCAGATTAACGGGACAACTGGTTATGAAGAAGCAGGTGCTCAAGGTTTATTAGCTGGGATAAATGCAGCTTTGGCGGCACAAGGAAAAGACTATTGGTGCCCTGGTCGTGAGCAGGCTTACCTTGGTGTACTCGTAGATGATTTGATATCGCAAGGAACTCAAGAGCCTTATAGAATGTTTACTAGTAGAGCAGAATACCGATTAATGTTACGCCAAGATAATGCTGATTTACGTTTAACTGAAATCGGTAGAGATCTTGGTTTAATTAATGATGAGCGCTGGCAAGCTTTTCAATTAAAACGTGAAGCTGTTGCGAAGGAAGGTGAGCGACTACAACAAACGTGGGTACATGCAGATTCTGATTTAGCAGCTGCAATTAATCAATTTATAGAAAAACCACTGAGCCGCGAGTACACCTTAGCAGATATCTTAGCTAGGCCGGGTGTCACCCTCGATAAACTAAACCAAGCTTGTGTTGATACCGGGATTATAAACGAAGAAATAAATGCTGATGTGATTGAGCAAGTGGAAATTACTATTAAATATAAGGGTTATATAAATCGCCAGCAAAATGAAATCGAAAAATTAAAAAGTCAGGAACACACAAAACTACCACCTGACTTTGACTATAGTTCTATTCCTGGCTTATCTAATGAATTGAAACAGAAACTCACAGAAGCGCAGCCAGAGACTATCGGTAGAGCATCAAGAATTCAAGGGATAACTCCCGCGGCAGTTTCTCTTTTGTTGATTTATATAAAAAAACACCAGGCGCCAAAAAAGGTTTTTAATAAACAGGAAAAGAAAACGCAGATAGCCTAATGGAGTTTTTTTCAGAAGAGCAAAAAACACTGTTTGGTCAGCATTTAGCTGATGGAATTAAACAGTTGAATTTAAATATTGATGAAGAAAAACAACAGCTTTTACTAATATACCTAGAGCAACTTGCTAAATGGAATAAAGCTTATAATCTTTCCGGCATCAAACAACCAGAACGTATGTTGTCCCTTCATTTGCTAGACAGTCTAAGTGTTCTACCTTTCATTAACGAAGAGTCTGTTCTAGATGTTGGTACAGGAGCAGGTTTGCCAGGAATTCCAATAGCTATATGTAAACCGAATAACGATATTAGCCTACTCGACAGTAATGGAAAAAAAACACGGTTTCTATTTCAAGCTATCACTCAGTTAAAGCTAAAAAATGTTGTAGTTATTAACAATAGAGTGGAAAATTATCAAAGCACTGAGAGCGTTGATATTGTCATCAGCCGAGCTTATTCATCCTTAGCCCAGTTTATAACTCATACTCGACATCTGCTTGGAGAAAAGAGTAAGCTGCTGGCTATGAAAGGGCATTACCCACAAGCTGAATTAGATGAACTGCCAGAAGATTTTAAACTTCTTGAAGTGCATGAACTGCATATTCCCGGTGAAGCGGGAGCTAGACATTTGCTTGAAATAGTCAGGATCTAACAAAGCCTATAAGAATGACAAGAATAATTGCTATTGCAAACCAGAAAGGAGGTGTTGGTAAAACAACAACGACCATAAACCTCGCGGCTTCGCTAGCTCGGGCGGGGAGAAATGTTCTTTTAATAGACCTTGACCCTCAAGGTAATGCAACCATGGGCAGCGGAATAGAAAAAACAGAACTGGAATGTTCAATTTATGATTTATTAACCGACCAGGCTGATTTTTCCGATGTGGTTACTTATGCAGATGCAGCAGGCTATGAAATTCTACCAGCTAATGCTGACCTTACTGCAGCAGAAGTAGCTTTACTTCATGCCGATGAAAAAGAATTAATTTTAAAAAAAATATTAGAAAAAGATAAGGATCAGTTTGCATTTATATTAATAGACTGCCCGCCATCTTTAAATATGCTTACGGTTAACGCACTGGTTGCCGCTGGCAGTGTGCTAATACCAATGCAGTGTGAATATTATGCTTTGGAAGGGCTAACTGCCTTAAGTGAGACCATTAGTGCAATAGCAGAAAGGTTTAACCCAAGCTTGGAAATAGAGGGAATCTTGCGCACAATGTATGATCCTAGAAACCGCTTAACCCTTGATGTGTCTGAACAATTGAAAGAGCATTTTGGTGCTAAAGTTTACCGAACTGTTATTCCACGCAATATTCGCTTAGCAGAAGCACCGAGCTATGGTTTGCCAGTAATGGTATATGATAAGGCTTCTCGAGGGGCGCTAGCTTATATTGCTTTAGCTGGAGAAATTCTTCGCCAATACGCCCTGGAAGAAGACCAAAGAGAAAAATAAAAGAGAAATTTATGGCTTTAAAAAAACGCGGTTTGGGCCGAGGTCTGGATGCCTTGCTGGGAGCACAAACAAAGCAAACGGCTACAGAGCTTGAATCTGTAAGTAGTAATTCAGAACAAATGCCCGCAGCACATAAGTCGGCGGCAGGGGCATTTAATGAAGATTTAAAAAGAATGCCTATAGAGCTTATTCAAGCAGGCAAGTATCAGCCACGCCTAGATATGCGCCCAGAAACTTTAGAAGATCTAGCCGCATCGATTAAAGCTCAAGGCCTTATGCAACCAATAGTTGTTCGCCCAATAAGCAGCAATAAGTATGAAATAATTGCTGGTGAACGCCGTTGGCGTGCAAGCCAAATGGCAGGCCTCGATACAATTGCTGTAATTATTAAAGATGTTCCAGATGATGCCGCAATTGCAATGGCGCTTATCGAGAATATTCAGCGTGAAGATCTTAATCCTATTGAAGAAGCCATGGCACTAAAACGTTTACAGGATGAGTTTGAGCTAACCCAACAAGAAGTTGCAGATGCTGTGGGCAAATCAAGAACCACAGTCACCAATTTAATTCGGCTGATGAGTTTAAATCAAGATGTTCGAATATCTCTGGAACATGGCGATTTAGAAATGGGACACGCCAGAGCACTATTAGCCCTAAGTGGCGAACATCAGACCAAGGCGGCGAAGACGGTAATTGGCAAGGGCATGTCTGTTCGTCAGACAGAAGCTTTGGTTAGGCGCCTGCAAAAACAACCTGACAGCAAGCCCGGCAAGAACACTATAGACCCTGATATTAGGCAGTTACAAGACGACCTATCTGAAAAACTTG
>Ga0209631_10005856_pt1 | contig 12854 bp, 6 predicted proteins | sample COG_08_FD_184752 | JGI IMG/M metagenome (GOLD analysis project Ga0209631, IMG submission 184752) | Pelagic Microbial community sample from North Sea - COGITO 998_met_08 (SPAdes) (version 2) | ecosystem: Environmental > Aquatic > Marine > Neritic zone/Coastal water | place: Helgoland, sampling... | reverse complement strand
CGTGTGTGCGTCACCCACCGCATAGGCAGCGATCGTCTGTCCGTACGGGACCGCGAGTTCCTGCGCCGCAAGCAACATCGGCCCACCCACGATCGCCCACTCACCCCCGGCTGACGGTACGAAAAGGTTCAGCACCCCACCGGTCATCCACGCGACCACCGCGAACGTGTCCTGGGTCGCGATAGACAGCAGCGCCTCGGTCATCGTGTCGACGAGACCGGTACCGGTCATGATCCCGATGATACCGGCATAGAACGGAAACTGAAGAATCACCCCCGCACTGCCACGCACGGCGTCGTTGAACTCACGCTGGTATCGGGCAGGGCTGCTGTACAGCAGCATCCCGATCACCAGGAACCCGAAGTTGAAGACGTTCAGGTTGAGTGCCCCCAGTCCCTGGGTCTTGAACGCGTATCCGAAGAGGATCAGCCCTGTGACGGCCAGCACGCCGCCCAGAACCTTCGAGTTGTCGATGCGATCTGCAGGTGAATCGGCAGCTGTCGAGACGACGTTGGCCTCGGGTGCCTCGGCTCCATCCTCGTGCAATAGTTCCGCCTCGGTCTCCTGATCGGAGAGGTCGACGAACTGTTCGATGCCCCGCGCGTTCTGATCCGGGGGGGCCAACAGCCAGAGCATGAGGGACCCGTACAGAATCGAGAGAACCGTCAGGATCAGCGGATATGGATGGAAGACCCACTCCGTCGCAGGCACGACCCGGTCGATGATGCCCTGCACCATGAAGATGTTGCCGTCGGTCGCCTGCAGAAGACCGGCCGAACTGGAAAGCCCCCAACCCCATGTCAGGCTCATGCCCAGGTAACCAGCCACCGCCAGAAGTGGATAGTGGACGGCCATCCCGGCCCTGTGTGCGGCCTTGCCCATCTCTCGCGCCAGAATCGCGCCGAAGATCAGCCCCAGGCCCCAGGAGATCCATCCGACCAGCATCGAGCCGATGCCCACCAGAACGACTGCCTGACGTCCGTTATTCGGAAGCTGCACCAGTCGCTGGATCCCACCCCGTACGCTCGGGTGATACGCAACCACGGTCCCGGTCACGAGGATGATCACCATCTGCATGGCGAACGTGAGAAGATTCCAGAATCCGCCGTACCAGGCGAGCGCGACCTCGACCGGTGACGAGCCCTCGGAGATGAAGGCAGCAATCGCCGCGACGTAGGTGAGTAGAATCGCAAAGACGAAGGGCGACGGCATCCACCGCTCGACCCGGTCGGCGATAGCTTCACCAAACTTCTGGACAGGGGTCAGGTAGAGCTCAGTGTCTGACATGCCGACTCCGAATCAGGAGATCATGGATTGTGGAGAGGAGAAAACGCCTCAACGGGGGGCCGGAACCCTCCGCCGGACACCTGGCTCACCATCATTTTCGCCGACGATCCGCACTGCCCAGGGGTCGTTCGTGCCCGCCAGGTCGCAGAAGTCGCCGGTATCGAGAAAGTGCGTGTGAAGGCACTCGGTCGTCGACCCGAGATTGGTGAGGAGTTCGACCGTCTCGGGGAACGCCACACGCGTGAAGAAGCCGGCCCGTCCACCGCGCGCCATATCCGCCGTCGACTGACCAAGGCGCGTCACGACCGTGACATCGCCACCCTGATCCACCAGGTATCGGATGAGTTCATTGTCACCCCGCGACGCGGCGTAGTGCATGGGCGTGTAGCCCCACGAGTCGAGCATGTTCACGTCGACACCTAGCTCTTCGACCAGGTACTTCACAACCGGAATGAAGCTGCCTGGGACGTTACGAATGCTGAACGAACCGAGGCCGGTGAAGCCTCCCCCGGCGGCCACATGGATCGGGTACGCGTTAAACGCATCCTCCGGGATCCAAGGCAGAGCGGAATCCTCCTGCTGCCGACCGTCCTGCTGGCGGCGTTCACGCATGCCAACAGCAGGCCACGAGGTCGGGATGTTCGGGTCTGCGCCGTAGGCCACGAGAAGCTTCATCATCTCGAGGTCCTGCGCATAGGCGGCGCGCCAGAACGGGGTCGCGCCCTTCAGATCCGTACCGATCTTCGTCAGCCCGTACTCGAAGTACCAGAGGTGCGTGTTCAAGCGGAGGTTCGGATCCGCACCGTTTCCGAGAAGCGCCTCGACCAGCTGTGCGTACTCGGTGCGCTGGTTGTCCTGAGCCCGAGGCTGCGGGTAGTTCGACTTCGGCGCCCAGTGCGTGTTCAGCGTGGCAAAGAGGGCCGTCTGCCCGTCGGTCGTCGCCTGCAAGTTCGGGTCGGCGCCTCGACCGGCCAACTCCATGGCTACGTCGAACTGACCATTGAGAGCCGCCATGACGAGGGCACTCGTTCGGTCGCCTCCGCTGACCTGATCGATGTCCGTACCGCCATCCAGCAGAGCGACAGCCGCCTCCAGGTTACCCTCACGGGCTGCGAAGAGCAGCGCGGTCATGCCACCGGTCTTCCCAACCAGCGTTTCACGGTACGGAGGACGCGGCACGTCAGGGCCACCCGGGTAGTCCGGTCGGTAATTGACCAGCTCTTCGGGATCGTACTGCCGGTAGGGCTCACCTGACATCAGGTATGAACGTTGCTGGCGGATCGCCTCCTGCACCTGCTCAGCAGTCGGTTCCCAGTCAGCCCCGCCCCCCTCGGCCTCTCGAAAATTCTGGATCGTACGACGTAGATGGCGCTCGGCGTCGCGGTCGGCGATCAGGTGCTGGAGCACGTCCACGACGTCCGTCTCTATGGCAGGGTCCGCACCGGCTGCCATCAGCAGCTCGATGGACACTGCCCGATCGTTCGCTGCAGCGAACATGAGTGGCGTCTGCCCAGCCGACACCTCGACCGCGTTCGGGTCAGCACCCGCGCGGAGGAGCGCGTCGACCGCGCTCGAGCCATCTACCGCGGCAGCAGCGAGGTGGAGCGGTGTAACGCCGCTGGTCGTAGTCAGTCGGTTCGGATCCACGCCCGCGTCGAGGAGCGCACGGACGATCTCACCGCTTCCCCTGCGCGCCGCGATATGCAGTGGGGTGTAGGCGCCAATACGCGTCCCCGCTTCGAGCGGTGCCCCCGCGTCGATCAGCACGGCCGCCACATGAGCCTGTCCTCTCTCCGCAGCCAGGTGCAGCGCGCTCATGCCGTCGCCACGGGTCGCCGTCACATCTGCGCCGGACCGCACCAGAGCGAGCACCGCATCGAGATCTCCGTCTTGAGCTGCGGTCATGAGGTCCTGTGCCGCACCCGGCATCACAAGCGTCGCCGACAGAAGAACCGTGCTCCCCAAACCTCGGACTGCCATCCGACGGCCCACCGTCAGCCTCCCTTGGGGAACGTCAGTGGCAGCGAGCCTGTGCTGTCGCCGAAGGCGTGCATGTCATGTCCTATGCCCTGCATCAGGCTGACGAACGCATTCGCCATCGGCGTGCCCTTCGGGGCCCGCACGTGAATCCCGCCCTCGAGCGCACCGTTCGCCTTGCCCATTAAAATAAGCGGGCAGCGACGGTGGTTATGGAGGTTCGGATCGCCCATCGGCGAGCCCCAGACGATCGCCGTCTTGTCGAGCAGAGACTGGTCGCCGTCCATCGTGGTACGCATCCGCTCGAGGAAGTACGCCATCATGCCCAGGCGGTGGGTGTTGATCTTGTTGAAGTCCATGATGTCGGTGGGGACGTTGCCATGGTGCGACGCGCCGTGAATCGACTTCGTGGTGCCGCTGGTGGGGAACGTCCGATTTGACTGATCGAACCCGGTCTTGAACGTGATGACCCTTGTCATGTCGGTCTGCAGCGCGAGCACCTGCAGATCGAACATCAACTCCATGTGCTCTTCCCAGGAGTCCGGTATACCCGAGGGAGCTTCGGGCATCTCTCGCTCTTCCCCACTCAGGTTGCGCTGCTCGACGAGCTGAATGCGTCGTTCGATCTCACGCACATGGGTGAGGTACTCGTCCATGGCCGCGCGGTCAGTTGCACCGAGGGAGTGCCGAAGGCGCGAGACCTCGTCCGTGATCCAGTCGAGCATGCTGGCGTTCGTGCGCCGACGCGCCTGACGGTCCGCCTTGGAATCTCCGGCACCAAAGAGCCGCTCGAAGACCGCCCGCGGCTCACGAATCGCAGGAAGCGGCTGACTCGGTGACGACCAGGCGAGTGAGGTCGTGTAGGCACAGTGATAGTTGTATGCACACCCGCCGCCTCGGTCGATCACCTCGGTGCACAGCTCGAGCGAGGGAAGCGCCGTTTCCCGACCGAAGCGCTGCGCATGCAGCTGATCGAGCGAGGTACCCAGGAAAATGTCGGAGCCCTGAGTCTGCTTCGGATGGGCCTGCGTGAGGAAGACGGCGGTCGAACGATCGTGGTCGCCTCCGATCTCCTCCGCACGGTACGGCTCGGCCATCCGGCAGTCGGTTTGACTCACGATGGTCAGATATTCGCGGTAGGCCTCGAGCTGCTTGAGCTGACTGTCGGCGTGGAATTCGAAGTCTCGCCCTACACTGGCCGGTGCGAAGAGATTTCGAGCGTCACCCCAGTCGCTGCCGCCCGCGCAGCCCATCGATTCCTCGATTGCTACGAAGCGCGTGAACTGTGACTCATCGGTCGGGTTCCGCCACCCTCGACCCGCCGGGACCATGGCGTCGAGGAGGGGCAGAGCGACGGTCGTGCCCATCCCCTTCACGAAGGTTCGGCGATCGAGATGCTTTCCGGTCAAGAATTCCATATCAGGCTCCGTCGGCCGACTCCTCGGCCCGCATCATCTGGAAGGGACCGCTCTTCACGATCCCGAGAATGAATGAAGAAATCCGGTAGTCGTCGTCTTGAGCGTCCCGGACAATCTGGCGTACTGTCGGTTGGTCGAAATACTCGACACGACGACCGATGGCGTACGCGAGCAGGTTCTGGGTGAAATTGCGCAGGAGCGGGAGCGGCCGATCCATCAGTACGCCATTCAGATCACCTGGCGTCGTAAGCTCGGTCCCGTCGTAATACGTGCCGCGAGTATCCAGCGGCATACCATCTTCACGAATCCTCCAGCGGCCCGTCACATCGAAGTTGTCAAGCGCGAGACCGATCGGGTCCATCATCCGATGACACGCGTCACAGGTCGGGTTGGCGCGGTGAATCTCCATCCGCTCGCGTGTGGTCAGCCGTCGTCCGTCCGCGGCGCCCTCGGTCTCTTCAAAGGCGGGGACGTTGGGAGGAGGCGGTGGTGGTGGTGATCCCATCAGGACTTCCATGACCCATTTGCCCCGCAGGACCGGGGAGGTCCTGGCGGACATCGAGGTCGCCAACAGCACCGAGCCGTGACCGAGAATCCCACGGCGCGTCTCGTCCGGATACGGCACGCGCCGAAACTCGGAGCCCGTCACACCGGGGATGCCGTAGTGCAGAGCTACCCGCTCGTTCATGAACGAGTAGTCGGACGTGTAGAAGTCGAGGAAGCTGCGATCCTGCTCGATCAGGTGTGAGAAGAAGAGCTGTGTTTCGCGGATCAGGTCGTTTCCGAGCTGCCCCGAGAAATCCGGATAGAGATACAGTTCCGGTTGATTCTTCTCCGCTTCCTGGAGCCGAAGCCACTGAGAGGCGAAGCGGGTGGAGAGTGCCTCCGAACGTGGATCCGTCAGCATACGTCGGACCTGTTCCTCCAGCACACGGTCATCCGTGAGATCACCCTGAGCCGCAACCTCGATCAGCTCACGGTCAGGTCCAGTCCCCCAGAGGAAAAACGCCAGGCGGGCCGCCAGGTCCGAATCCTTGAGACGGTAGGACATGCCGGGCTGCACGTCGGCAGGGAGTTCCTCGAGACGGAACAGAAACGACGGCGATGCAAGAATCGCTTGAAGCGCAGTGCGTACGCCGACCTCGAAGCCACCCTCGGCCAGGCCAGCGTCATAAAAGGACATCGGTCCGCGCACATCCTCGTCGGTCACCGGACGACGATACGCCTCCGTCGCGATTCGACGCACGATCGACTCGGCGCATGCGCGCTCCCCACCCGGTGATACCGGGTCCACCGCTCCATGGGGCCCACTCACCTGCGCAGCGTCGGGGTGGCACGAGAAGACCCTCGCACGACTGGGTGTCTGCGACACGCTCAACGGATTGAGCGGCCCGGTGACCATGACGTCGGCGACGTGCGGAAGCGCGGTAATCCCGTAGTTGGCCCATTGGATCGCATCCTCACCCCCGACAAATGACCAGTCGAACGGGCTGAGACGGTCCTCGTACGGGCCCTCGATTCGACGGATGAACGCGGCCGCGATCTGTCGTTGTCCAGCCTGCACGAAAATCGGTTCGGTTTTCACCGGCACATTCGTTTGTCGACCGTTTTCGAGCCTCAGCTGAGCGACACCCGTCCCGTTGACCGAGACATCCAGATTCTGGTCACCGGTCCCGCCCCCGAAGAGCATGTCGAACGTGAAGACATACTCGCCATCGACCGGGAAATTGTGGGTGACGACCATACCCCCGCGGGTACCGTACGGCGTGCCATCGAGGTGGTCCCAGGCATGCTGTGAGATCTCGATCGGGTTCGTGTATTTGGCCGAGACTGCAGGCGCCTCGGGATTGCCAACGGCGATGCGGCTTACCTCGGTGGCAGCGCGCAGATACGCCTCGAGCAGAGTGGTCGAGAGGCCCTGAGCAGCCGAGAGGTTGTCGAAGTTGCCGAGGTAGGTGTCCGCCGGCAGCCAGCGTCCCGCGTCGATCTCGAGCCCCAGTAGCTCCACGATGACCCGTTCGTACTCGGACCGGTTGAGGCGCTGAAAGCGACGAGCACCTGGGTTCGGGTTGGCAGCGGCCGACGCGTCGATCACGGACTCGAGTGTTTCGACGAGCGTTTGAAGCGTATCTACGGTGGGACGACGCGCCCCCGGTGGAGGCATCATGCCGGCCCGCAGCTTCACGATCACCTTCTCGGCGATCGCCGCGTGATCGTCAGCCGAGCCGGGATCAAAGCCCGCCAGGTCGAGATTTCCGGTCATCCGGCGCTCGTTATGGCACCGCACGCAATACTGATCGACAACATCGGCGAGCGCCGCGGCAGACACCCGATCGACTCCGTTGTCCGGGTCTGGGTTGGCCGCCGCGGTCGCCTGGATCGGATCGGGGGAGGCGACGTGCATGGGCGTGCTCGTCCCGAGGGTCTGGCTGCCGATCACAAGCCAGAGCCCCAGCAGCGCAGAGCTGACAGAGATCGTCTTCAAGGCAAACTCCCTCCGGAACCGCCGAACGCCTCGCGAATACGAGGCGTTAGAGGGTTATCGGACTCATCGCAATGTACGGGCCGACCCCGGAACTGGCCATCAGAACCGCATCAAATACGTGATCTTGGTCACAAGTCCACGATCCGAAAGGGACCAGCCGGTGATCTCGTCCCGGCGGTTCTCCGTGAAGACGATGAAGAGGTCGCTGCCTGGCCTGTGGATGAAGTTGACCCGGACATTCGTGGACACATCACCATCGAGGCTGTTGTACTGCACGAGGGCGTTCGCGAAGAGCCGGGTCGAAAAGGAGAATGAAGCCCGCAGGGAAGAGATGTCGGCCGTGAAATCACCGTCGGGGACCTCGACCACATTGCGTGTGAAGCCCGGCTCCAGCTGGAAGCGGGAGGACAGGGCTGCGGTCGCGGTGAACCCGGCGCTCGCCAGTGAGCCGCCGTAGAACTGAGAGAGCATACCGTTCACCTGCATGCTCAGCAGCCGGGCACGGCTGGTCCCACCGAACCATCCGATGTGACTGTTCTCGTACTGCCCCACCGGGACGTCGACATCGTCTGACAGCTCAAACTCTTCGTCGACGACGGTTTGAGCCACATTCGCGAAGACGCTGAGGTTGTCGCCCGAGCGCCAGGTCGGTGTCGTGAAGAAGCCGACTTTCCAGTCCTGGATGCGATTGTCTGCCATGGTCGAGGCGTACGACCCGCCCAGGAAGAACTGGAATTCACGCAGCCCGAGTGCAGAGGGTCTCCACGTGCGGCCACCGTACAGTTCGGTGCTGCGGTAGTTCTCACGGGTAATGAAGCCCGCCGAGGCCTCCGCCTCTTCTCCCACCCCGAAGTGGTTGAAGAACGAGCCCCAGTTCTCCCCGTTGTACTGGTAGCCCACACGGTACGCCGTGTCGTCCCCACCCTCCCCTTCGGTAAAGCTTCGCGAGACGAAGGCATTCCAGACCCACGCCTGTCCGAGCAGGAACTGGCCGTCGATGCCTGCGGACGTGTTCGTGGCGTCATTGCCCCGGCGGTCCACGACCATCGCCCCGATGTAGTTGCTCTCACCGACGTCCCGCTTCACACGAGCGACCGAAAACAGCTCACGGTCGACCGCCTCGAAGTCCGGGCCGTCAGGGACCGCATCGGTCGCGACGCTCATGAAGCCAAGCGTCTGCGCCCCGACACGGCCCGTGAGCCGGGCACCCCCGACAATCGGGACTTCGCCGTCCTCGGAGATCCCGATCTGGCGACTGAAGAACATCTGGTACGCGGGCGGCTCGAGTGGATTCCCGGGAATACCGAAATCGAAGACGCCGGCGTTCTCCAGAAAGAAGTCACGCTTCTCGGGGAAGAAGAGACTGAAGCGGGTCAGGTTGACCTGTGCGTCATCCACCTCGACCTGCGCGAAGTCCGTGTTCATGGTCAGATCGAGCAGCAGACCGGGCAGAATTTCACTCTTGAGGTCGAACCCGACTGCCCGATCCGTAGACGAACCGAGTACGTCGACGTTGTCTCGCTCCTGAGCCCTTCCAAGCAGCGCGTACGGCTTGGCTTCGACATTCAGGCCCTGTCGCGGCAGTTCCGTCAGGCCCTCCATATGGCCAGCGCGGCTGACCCGCTGCAGGCCACCACCCTCCCGTTCCCACGAACGCCACAGGACCTGCTCGTTCTTGCTCCGGATGACCCGGAAAAAGTTGATACCCCACGGTTCGCCCTCCACTGCGTCGGGGTAACGAAGCGTGCGCCAGGGGATCGCGAACTCGGCGCTCCATCCATCGGGAGTTCTGGTTCCAGCCACCTCCCAGACACCACGCCAGTCGATATTGATCGAGCTCCCTTCGTCCGTGATCAGGGCCTCGAACTCGGCTCCATTCGGGTTGGTCGCAAAGACCACGCCGTTACGGTGATCGTGGAACGGGTCGAGCATGATCGCGAAGACGTCGTCACCTGCGTCCTGCAGCCCGGTCTGACCGAAGGGGTCCGCCTCGAGAATCCGGTCACGCTGCATGACCCGGGCGACCACCTGATTCGGCCGGGTATCGAACGCCCGAACGGCGACATAGAGGGCATCGTCATCGTACACGACGCGGACCTCGGTGCGCTCCGTCGCGGCGTCCGACTCGATCGGGTTCTGCTGGCGAAATCCACCTGTCGGGAGGATCCGCTCCCAGAGCGGCTCATCGACCCGACCGTCAATGCGCAGGCGGTCGGCTTCGGACGCGGACAAACGCACGGCATTCAGCACATCGTCCAGAGCCGGTGGTGCCACCTGCGCGCCGACACCGGCTGCCAGGCCCGCACATAGGAGCACGACGGTCGCGAGGATCCTGCCCATGCCGGTCGTGCCGCTCTGTCCACCACCCACCCACACCACCTTTTCTGGTCTAGTTCGCGCCGACGACGAGCACGTCGAGCGCATCCGACGTTCGTCGAAACTGGTGTGGTGTGCCAGACGTGATGTAGGCGATCGTCCCCGGTTCCGCCTCCAGGCCACCATCCCCGATGTCAAACCGTGCGCCTCCCTCGATGACGATCTTCAGCTCGTCATACGGGTGCTCACGTACGAACGGATCGCCCCCGTTCTTCGGGATCATGTACATGCCGAGTCGCATGCCGGACGCGTCGAGGAGATCCGTGAACACGTTCTGCTCGTCGTCTCGCGCCGCCACAAGTTCCTCGGCGGCGAAGGCCGAGAGCTCGGGATCTGTCGGCGCGGCGGAGCCCAGTGAGAAGACCACCAGCACATCCACGATCGACGTGCCACGCGCGATCCGGTGCTCGATCCCCTCACGTATGAAGAAGACATGCCCGGGTTCGAACGGCACGGAGTCCGCGGCCGTGACCACCGCCCCGCTGCCATTCAGGAAACGGTTCATCGTGCTGTTCGGATGCTCGATCGGTGGGTCGAGATCCCCCGGCTGCCGCCGAAGAACTCCGATCTCGAACGACGGCGTGCCGGTCAGCGCCCGGTAGAACGTCGCGCCTGACTGTGCCTGCCTCAGCAGCACATTCTGCAGATCGAGCACGACCCACGAGCCGTCGTCAGCGACCTCGTTGGTGCTTCGGATCGGTGACGAGAGGTTGTCCAGGGAGCACCCGCCGAGGGTGACGAGCAGAAGGGCCACGACGACACCCGGTGAGGTGCCGTCGCGACTCCATCCTGCCCATCGGCCCGACGGCATCGTGTCAGCTGGGGTCCAGGATCGCGTCGATCCGCACGATCGCATCATGGAAATGCAGCTGAGTCGCTCGATCCGACGTCGTCGCGGCAGTCAGCTGGTCGCGAAGCATCTGCAGCTCGGCGCGCGCGAACGGTGCGATATCGGTTTGCAGAGCGTCCTCGTCTTCGAGGAGCGCGCCCATACGGTCGAGGTAGGCCCGCTGCAGGTTTCGCCGGTACGCGTCCGTATCGCGACCGGACGAGACCTCGGACCATGCACCCTCGCGCAGGTCCTCGAACATCTCACCGAGCGAGTAGGCCTCGTTCCCGTGGAAGGCCTCCTGCTCGATGAGGCGTTTCATGCGCGCCACATTCAGGAGCTGATTGAGCGCACCCGCCTGCCGCGCACGTACAAGGTCCGTGGAACCGCTTCCCTGAAACCGGTCCAGAATATCGGCGTCCAGGAGCCAGTCCGGCGTCGCGAAGACCTGCCGGTTGAGGTACGCCACCGCACGCTCCTGCTTGTCCGACGGCACCATCGCGTACTGTCCGCCATCCTGCCCCTGCCGCTTCCGGGTGTGCACCACGCCACCGACGTTCGCGACGACATGGCCCGTGTAGCGATTCCACTGGCCGACGACGTTGTTGTAGAGCTCCTCCAGATCGGCGTAGTCCTCACCGTCGACGTACGTCCAGTCGATCAGGTTGTCGGTGATGCGCTTCAGGTTCTCGACCCCGTAGTCCGATGCACGCATCGCGTCATCGCCGATCGCCTCCGTGAGCGCAGACGGGTCTGCCCCCGTCGGGCTGGAGAACAGGTAGATCGGGTCTTCCTGCATCTCTTCCGTGAAATCGCGCAGACCATCCTGCTCCGAATAACGATCTGCCTCGGGGTGCATTCTGTACCCCCACTCGATGGCGAACTTGTCGTAGGGTCCGACCAGCGGCATGAGGCAGGTGTCATCGCCCGGCTGAGCGACGTAGTTGAACCGGGCATAGTCCATGATCGACGGGGCGACACCCATCTCACAGACGAAGCGTGTGCGAAGATCCTCGACCGAATAGGCGGACGACGACTGCATGTTGTGCTGCAGCCCGATGGTGTGACCAACCTCGTGTGCCGAGACGAAGCGGACGAGCTCACCCATGAGTTCGTCCGAGAACTCCACCCCCCGTGCGTCTTCGTTCACCGCGGACGTCTGAATGAAGAACCAGTTCCGCAGAAGGTTCATCACGTTGTGGTACCACTGGATGTCACTCTCCAGGATCTCGCCCGTCCGGGGATCGTGGACGTGCGGTCCCGACGCGTTCTGGACATCGGATGCGAGGTAGCGGATGACGGAATAGCGAGCGTCCTCCGCGCTCCAGTTCGGATCGTCGGGCGCATCCATCGCGATGATCGCGTTGCTGAAGCCGGCGGCTTCGAACGCGACCTGCCAATCTTCCACGCCCTGCTTCAGGTAGGGCACCCACTTCGCGGGCGTCGCCGGGTCGATGTAGTAGATGATCGGCTGGACCGGGTCGACCACATCGCCACGCGCATACGCCACGGGGTCACTCGGCTCGAGGCGCCAGCGTGTCACGTAGCACGTCTCCACGGCACGCTGGGTGTCGAGCCCGTAGTCCGTCTGCCGCGTGCTGAAGAAGCCGACCCTTTCGTCACAGAGACGTGGCTCGATCGGATCGTCCGGCAGGACGAGCAGGGAATGGTGCATCTCCATGGAGAGCGTGTTGCTTGCCTCGTTCGATGGCGCATCCGTCGCGTCGTACGTCAGTACGCGGCGCACCTCGACGTTCCGGGGGAAAGCGTTCGCGCGGACGATGTACGTGCGATCCGAGTCCACGCGCCGGACCCCGTAGGTCGAGCGGCGGCGCTTCTGCAGCCCGAGCATCGCCACGTCCTCCGTGAAGAGGTCTGTGACATTCACGACGACCGCACTGGAGTCTTCGGACATGACCTCCACGTCGAACGCCATGATGATCGGCTCGAAGTTCGAGTTTCGAACTGCTGCGGCGATCGTCGTGGAGTCGCCCGCGACGTTGTCGTAGCTGACAAGGCGCAGCCGGACACGGTCACCGTCACGTTCCCAGCGTACGGTCGACGTATTCGACTTCGAGCCGCCATAGCCGGCCCCGTCCGGAGTGCGGGCGATTCGACTCAGCAGGAGCATCTCGCGATCCAGCATCGCGAGCGGAATCTCGTAGAAGAGATCCGTCCCGATCATGTGCGTATCAAAGAGGCCTTCGCTGGTGATCGCCTCATCGGTGATCACGTCCGAGTAGGTCGTCTCGTCCGCCTCCTGTTCTTCTTCCTGTTCCTGGTCCTGCTGAAACGCGGAGACGGGAGCGGAGAGTGCGGCGAACAGGGCGAGGACGAGGAGTCCGGGAAGCGTCGATCTACGAGGCATGGCGAGGTCTGGCATCAGAGTTTTCGGTTACACGGGGTGGGGAGGGGATGCACATCCTCTAGTGCCCCTCGGGTACGTTCATCGAAATCCCGGCATCGTCGAGCCGCTCGGCGA
>Ga0209631_10005855_pt1 | contig 12855 bp, 14 predicted proteins | sample COG_08_FD_184752 | JGI IMG/M metagenome (GOLD analysis project Ga0209631, IMG submission 184752) | Pelagic Microbial community sample from North Sea - COGITO 998_met_08 (SPAdes) (version 2) | ecosystem: Environmental > Aquatic > Marine > Neritic zone/Coastal water | place: Helgoland, sampling... | reverse complement strand
TTTAGATCCTTTGATCATTTATTTAAGTGATCAATTAATCTTTTGATATTATTTTTGATATTCCCTTTAATTAATGATCTTCCCATTACAATTCCAGAAACTTTATTCTTAAAAGCATCATTAGGGGTCATTACTCTTGATTGATCATTAGCGCTATCTCCAGGCAATCTTATTCCAGGAGTTACAATAAATAAGTTTTGATATTTTTTTCTAACTATTTTTGCTTCTTGTGCTGAGCAAACAATGCCATCACATCCTGATTTTTTTATCAATCCCGCTTGTTTTAACACCAATTGTTCTACTGACTTTGTGTGCCCTATTTCTTTTAGAGATTTATTATTAAGACTTGTTAAAATTGTTACACCAAGTACTTTTAAATCTTTATTTATTGATTTAGCTTTCTTTTTAATTGCCTTTAGCATTTCAAAACCACCATTTGTGTGAACAGTTATATATTTGCATTTTTTTAAATCTTTTAAGCTATCAACTGCTGATAATGCTGTTTGTGGAATATCATTAATTTTTAAATCTAGCCAAAAGTCTTTTTTAAAATTTTCTAAGAATTTTCTTCCATTTTTAGAATAAAAAAATTGCAACCCAAATTTTGGTATAACTTGGAGTTTTTTTGTGTGAGTTTGCTTTATAATTTTTTTTATTTCGCTTAAATTTGAAGTATCGCAAGCAACAAAAATATTTTTATTTTCCATTGTTTAACTTGTTAAACATTTCTTTGGACATTTTAAAGTGAATAGTTTTTTTTTTAGGTGTATTTACTTTTTCCCCTGTTTTTGGATTTCTTGATATTCTCGACTTTTGTATATTTGTTGAAAAAATCCCAAAACCTCTTAACTCTACTCGATCACCTCTCTTCAAAGCTAGTTTAATTTCTTCAAGAATAATATCAGTAAATTTATCTAAATCTTTTTTTAAAAAATTTGGGTAATTACTTTTGATTTTTTTTAAAAGCTTTGATTTTACAATAGCCAATGTTTATTCGTCTTCTTTAGTTTTTTTTTCTTTTTTTTCTAATTCATCAGATAATGATGAAAAAGGAAGATTTTTCCCTGATAAAGGACTTGAAAATTTTGAAATTGCGTCTTTATTTTGCATTTCTTCAAGTAGCTTGATGCTTAGTGATACTTTTCTTTTATTTAAATCTAATTCTGCTATCGCGCAATCTATTCTTTCTCCTCCAGTGAATCTTGCAGGCCTAGCATCAGCTGCATTTATTGCAATTTGAGATTTTTTAATAATAAAATCCATTTCACAACTTTCAGGTCTAACGACCAAACCTTTACTGTCTGATGATATTATTTTAACTGTAATTGCTTCATTAACTTTTTTATCTTTAAACCAATCAAAAGGGTCAGGCTGTGTCTGACGAAGACCAACCCTAATTTTTTGTTCAGCTGTTTTAATTTCTAGAACTTTTACTTTTAATCTTTCACCAATATTGTGTTTTGCCAATTCTTCTTCTCCATTTGTAAGATAAGTAAGATCGTTACAATGTAAAAACGCGTCGATATCTAATCCATCAACTTTTAAAAAAATTGAATATTCATTTTTACTAACAATTTCTCCTTCTAAAATTGAGCCTATTGGATGTTTTTTTTCCAATATTTCAAATGGGTTATCAGAAGTAAGACGATGCGATATTGCGACACGTCTTTTTTCTTTATCAATTTCTGTTATTACACAATCAATTTCATCTCCAACTTTTAACATTTTTTTTGCTGAAACATTTTTTTTGGTCCAACTTAACTCGCTTGTGTGTAGTAAAGTTGTTAGACCAGGTTCTAATTCACAAAAAGCTCCAAAATCCATTAGTTTTACAACTTTTACTTTATAAGTTTTTTTAAGTTCATAATTCGAAATGTGCTCAAATGGATCTGGTGAAAGTTGTTTTACAGAGCAACCTACTTGGAGCTTTTCTTTGTCTACAGAAATTACCAATAAATCATGTTTTTCTCCAATGTTAAAAACTTCATCTGGATGATTTACTCTAGAATAAGATATTTCTTGAAGATGAACCAAAACATCAAGCTCTCCATTTACATTAAAAAAACATCCAAAAGAACTGTAGCCTTTGACCTCAGCTCCTTTTATCACATCTCCAACCTTAAACTTTTCAATAATTTTAATTTTATCTTCTTTTTTAAATGTAGAAATAATTTCTCTTCTAGAAACGCAAGCATTTCCTCTGATCTTATCAAGTTTAATTAAAGCAAATTTTTGTGGTTCGTTCATTAAATGACTAATATCTTTTAAAGGTTTATCTGAAATTTGTGATCCAGGTAAAAACATTAGTGAGCCAGTATCAATATGCTCAACAATACAACCACCTTTTACTCGAGAAGTTATTTTTCCCATTATTGGTTCGTTTTTTTCGTAAGCCTCAACCAATTTGTCCCAACCTTGTATTTTTTGAGCCTTAGATGCTGAAACAAGTATTTCTCCCTTTTTATCTTCAAGTCTTTCTAGTAGAACAGAAATTTTTTCACCCAATTTTGCTTTCTCAAGCATACCCATACTTTTTAATTCATTGATATCTAATATTGGTTCAGATTTTAATCCAGGAACTTCAAGGAACACAAAATTATCTGTAACTTTATTGACAGTACCAGTGATAACTTTTCCTTCTTCAAGGTTTTTTATTTTTGTAAATTGAGTATTAAGTAAATTTTCGAATTCTTTTGCTGCTGGGTTTGATAAATCTTTATAAATTTCCATTAACGTTTTAATTTTTTGTCCATTATTTTTTTAATTTTTAAAAAGCATGCTCTTTTAGATAAATTTGTTGTATTAATCAAGATCGAATCTTGTGTTTTCTTAAGCGGTGAAATTTTTCTATTATAATCACTTTTATCCCGTTTTTTGATGCTTTTAAGGACTTCCTCTAAGGATATTTTTTTATTGAGGCTTTTTAATTCCTTAAATCTTCTCAAAGCTCTAGTTTTAGCACTCGCTGTTATAAAGAATTTAAACTCTGCATCAGGTATTATTTTATAAGTAATGTCCCTGCCATCTAGACAAGAACCATTGTATTTTTTTGGAGGGTTATAAGCACTCTTAATTTGAAAGTCATGAACCAACTTTCTCACATTTCTATTTTTTGAAATAATTGATGCCATTGTGCCTATTTCATCTGATAATAATTTTTTACTTTGAAGATCTTTTATCTTCATTTTTTTTATCTTCTTTTTTATTAATGAAAGATTATATTTTTTTGGTTGAGTAAGTTTGATATTGGCTATTAACCGATATATTTTTCCAGTATCTAAATAAAATAGATTATAGTGTTGAGAAATTAATTTTGCTTGAGTTCCAGCACCTGCTGCAGCTGGGGAGTCAATAGCAACTTTTACTCTTTGATCAAAAATCATGAATTTATTTTACTTATTTTTCTAATAGTTTCTAGGAATGATGGAAATGACGTTTTAATAGAGTCAGGATCATGAATTGTCCAGCTACCACCAAAAGTTAGAGCAGCAATAGTGCTCATCATAAAAATTCTATGGTCTTTTAAAAAATTTTTTATTATAATTTTTCTTTTAATTTTTAGATTTGGTTGACCATATATTTTAATTGAACTTTTTGTAAGTTTTGTTTTTACGCCCATCATATTCAAAATTTTTGATCCTAAATTTAGTCTAGGACTTTCTTTTTGATTTAATTCAGAGATATCTTTAAAATACGAAACACCTTTTGCTTTTGCAGCTGTTAAAAAAATAATTAAGAACTCATCAATTGCATTACTATTGAATTTTGTTGGACAATTTATTGCCCTCAATTTTTTAGTGCTTTTGATTAAAAGATTAGAAATTTTTTCTCCTTTATAATCTCTTAGATTTTTAAAAGATATGTTGGCACCCATTTTTTTTAGAATTTTAATAACCCCTATTCTTGATGGATTAACGTTTACATTCTTAATTAATAATTTTGAACTTTCTGACAGAACGGTTAGCACTATAAAAAAAGCACTTGAGCTAATATCTCCGGGTATTACATAATTAAATGGCTTTATCTTTTTTGGATTTTTTAACTCTATAAAATCATAGTTTTTATTTTTTTTAATTTTAATTGGTATCTTTAAATATTTAAAAAGTAACTCAGAATGATCTCTTGATTTTTTAGCTTTAATAAGTGTTTTGCCTGCAATATTAAGAGCAGCAAGCATTACACTACTTTTGCATTGGGCAGACCCTTTTTTTTCGATATAATTGATTTTTTTTGGCTGGTTAATCCCTGAAATTAATAAAGGTAATCTACCTTTTTTTTTAAAAAAAAACTGTGCACCAGATTTTTTTAAAGGATCAGTTATTCGTGTAAAATCTCTTTTTGATAAACTTTTGTCACCAACCAGTTTTATTTTAAAAGGTGATTTAATTAACAATCCAAGAATTAGTCGGCCTAACGTACCAGAATTTTTAGCATTGATTGTTAAATTTTTATTATATTTAAAACCGTTGATGCCATTTCCATGAATTTCACAATAATCATTTTTCATTTTAACTTTTATTCCCAATATTTTTATTGCATCAATAGCTGCCAATACATCATCAGACATTAGAAGATTGTAAGCTCTTGATTTACCAGTTGTTTGGGATGCCAGCAAAACCCATCTTATTGACAAACTCTTGTCACCAGTAACGTTTATACTTTTGTTAAAAGGCTTAATTAATTTTTTTATTAATAAAGGTTTACTCATTTTAATTAGTTAAATTAATTTATTTTAAATGAGTCTCCAAAATACGCAGTTTTAGCCTCATTATTATTTATCAGCTCTGAGGGAGTACCACTAGCCACTACTTTACAATTTGAAAGAACAATAGCTACATCTACACAAGACAATAAATCTCTAGCCTGATGATCACAGAGTATAATCGTTATGTTACTTTCGCTTTGTAAGTTAACAATTATTTTTTGTAAAGTTTTTATTGTCATTATATCTAGTGCTGCAAAAGGTTCATCAAGAAGTAAAATTTTAGGATTACCCAATAAAGATAAAGCTATAACTAATCTTTTTTTTTGTCCACCTGACAAATAGTTTGCTTTTACATCTCTTACTGCATCAAGCTCAAATTTAGATATTAAAGAATTTATTTTTTCATATCTAATTTTTTTATTTTTTATTAAAAGTTCACCTATAGCATTTAAATTTTCAAGAAGAGTTAAGTCATGAAAATAACCGCCATATTGCGGAACATATCCAATTTTAAATTGAGTTGTCCTCAAGTAAATTGGATAATCATTAACATTTTTTGAGTCTATGATTATAGAGCCATATTGAGGCTTAATAAGACCAGTGATTAGATTGAATATAGTTGATTTTCCGACTCCATTTGGACCTAGTAAGCCAAGTATTTGACTTTCATTAATTGAAAAATTAACGTTATCTAAAATTTTTCTTTTACCGAATGAAAGACTTATTTTATCAAGTTTTATAACAGGTTTTTTTTCTTTAAAAGACTTAATTCTAAATTTTTTTATGATAGCCATTAGTTTAAAGTTAATACTTTCACTTTTTTAATTTTTTCGTCCATAAATATTTTTGAATTTTTTGTTATTAAGTCAATTTCCATTCTATCTGCACGTAACTCGGTATTCAAGCTTTTATAGATTATATTTTTTGAAACTGAAGCAACATTATTCTCAAAAGAGAAATCTAAATAATGTGATGATATTTGATGTTCATCATAGTCAATTAACACATTTTCAGAAAATTTTGTATCATGATTTAACTTGTTGTAAATTGCTTTTTCAGAAGAAATAAAAATTTGACTTGAATTATTAAATTTTAGAGTACCATTAACATCTCTCATTAAAATTATATCAGATTGATTAGCATCAAACTCCGCAAATTTTGACTCTATGATATATTTATTTCCTGTTTTGTCAGCAGCAAGATATTTAATATTACTCATTACATTATTTTTATTTAATTCTAAAGTATTCATTTCTGAGTCAGGTGCCTTTGTTGATAATTGACTTTTAAAATAAAACTTAAAAAATATTATTGAAGTAATCATTACGATTAGAAATAAGAAAATTTGTAATAATATTTTTTTTTGCATTTTGATTAAACAATATTATTTTCAATAATGTTATGTATATGAATTATTCCAATAGTTTTGTTTTTTTTTGAGCCATCATAAACACACAAGCTTGTGATTTTATTCTCATTCATTATTGAAAGAGCTTTAACACCTAATGTTTCTTTATCAACTTTTAGTGGATTTTTTGTCATGATTTCTTTTACTTTAAAATTATGAAGGTTTTCATTTTTTTGAGACATTCTTCTAATTTGGCCGTCAGTAATTATTCCTTTAGTTATTCTTTTGTTATCTATTACTATAAGTGTTCCCAATTTTTTATTAGTTATAATTTTTAAAGCATTTTTCATGTTAGAATTCTCATTTATGAAGGGTATATTATTTTTCGTTAACATTAAATCTTCAACAGTTTTGAGTTTTGTGCCCAAGTTTCCTGAAGGGTGAAATTTTTTAAAGTCTTTTTTACTAATCTTTTTCTTTTTCAATGTAGCTACTGCTAAAGCGTCACCTATGCTGAGCTGGTTTATAGTGCTTGAGGTTGGAACAATTCCTAATCCGGCTTCAGTGACTTCTGGTATTAACAATTTAATGTCTGATGCTTTATATAGTAATGAATTTTTTTTTGACATTATACCAATTAATATAATTTTATTTCTATTTGCATACTTTACTATATTTTTTAATTCTTCTGTAGAACCTGAGTAGCTAATTAAAATTAATATATCTTTTCTTGAAATACTTCCTAAGTCACCATGAGAACAATCATTTGCTGAAAGTGAAAATGAAGGTGTTCCAACTGAAGAAAGGGTTGCTGCAATTTTTGCTCCTATCAATCCACTTTTTCCCACTCCACATAAAATAACTTTTGATTGACATTTTGAAATTGCGTTTACAGCCTCAGCGAAAGAGTTGTTAATGGTTTTTTTTAATTTTTTAAGGGCACTTATCTCAAGATCAATTACATCTTTGGCAATTTTTTTTATAGCTTTTTTTTGCATTTAGTGAGACCAAATATCATCGTTAAATGAGGCCAAATCAAGATCAACTCTGGTTTTAAGAAATTTAAGACAGTCATGATATAAATTCACTCTATTTTCCCTAACAAGAATTTTATTTAGCTCATCATGAATTTTATGTAAATAAATTACATCATTTGCACAATATTTTAATTGAGCTTGTGATAACTCACCCCCAAAATCCGAGCTTTGAAATTGCTTGCTTATGTCTATATTTGCAAATTCCTTTATCAAAATTTTAAGAGAGTGGCTGTCCGAATAAGATCTTGCTAATTTCGATGCAATTTTAGTATCAAAGACATTTTTAGTATCTGTCTTTAAATAGTATTTAATATGTGCCATGTCAGCTCTAGAATAATGAAATATTTTTGTAATTTTTTCATCTCCAAGTAATTTAGATAAGTTTGGTGCTTTGTAATTTGTTCTATCCAATTTAACTATATGTGCATCCGAATTTCCACTTGAAATCTGAATAAGACATAAAGGATCTCTCTTTACATTTAGACCCATAAATTCTCCGTCGACAGCTATAACATTGCCTAAATCTAAATCTTCTGGTAAATCATTCTTGTGAAGTTTAATATCAATATTCATTATTAAATATATATATATGAAAGCAAAAAATTGTCTAATTTTTGGAGGTAGCGGACAAATTGGCAGTTATTTAATAAGAAAGTTGACAAAAAATAATTATAAAGTGACTATAGTTACGAGAAATCTTCATCAAAAAGGCTATGCAATCAAAACTCAGGCCAATGCAGGTTATATTGATATTGTTGAAGCTAAAATCTATGAGGAAGAAAAAATTAGAAAACTTTTTAGTAAAACGGATATTTGTATCAATTTAATTGGCATATTGTATGAAAGTAGCAAGGGTAACACTTTTAAGAATATTCACTCATATTTTCCGTCAATTTTAGCAAAATTATGCAATGAATATAAAGTTGAACAGTTTATTCATGTATCAGCACTGGGCATCAATGATGCAAAAGATTCTAGATATGCAAAGAGTAAATTAGAAGGAGAGGCCAACATAAAAAAAAATTTTCCTTCAGTAACTATATTAAGACCCTCTGTGGTTTATTCAGTAGATGATAATTTTACTACAAATTTTATGACACTATTAGACAAGTTACCAATTTTTCCACTCTATTATAAAGGTGCAACAAAATTTACACCAATTCATTGTTCTGATTTAACTGATATAATTTTCCACATAATCTCAAATAGCTTGAATTCCAAGACTATTGATTGTGTGGGACCAGAAGTTCTGTCTTTAAAAGAAATATTACAAAAATTGTTAAAACTTATAAATAAAAAAAGATTATTGATTCCCTTACCTATTTTTTTTGCTAAAATTACTGCACTTATATTTCAACAATTTCCAAAACCAATATTAACGTTAGACCAACTTAAACTTTTAAAATATGACAATATTGCATCAGGAAGTCATAAAACTAACTTTGATATAGGGGTTCCCAGTATAAAATTTTTTGATCAAGAAGTTAAAAAATATTCTTATATGTGGAAAGAAGGTGGGCAATTTTCTACAAAAAAATATAACAAAATAGACTAAAAATTTAACTTATATTTTTTTAAAAAAAAATAATGAAATTAAAAAAAGCTTTCTTTTATTATATTCTTAAACCCAATATAATGCTCTCATGAAATAAATAGAAAATATTGTTTTGCAACTACTGCGCAGTACCAGTTTTTTTATCTTCATTGTATTGTGGTACTTCCCCCTCTTTGTCTTGCACGTCTTCTTTTTTACCTTTGGGTTGATATGCATACAACAAGTGAAGTTTGCAATAAGAAAAATCTTTTAATGAAGATCTTCCACAAAAATAAAACGACTTTTCCTCTGGATGACCAATAGGCCATTTACACGAGTTGTCATCTAGCTCTTCTAATTTTTTTGGGTTTTCAGGTTCAAAATCTTTTTCAATGATCAGTGATTTAAATCTACTTTTTCTTCCACGTTTTTGTTTATTGTTATTTTCATCTTCAAGATTGTTATTGTACTTATGGTTTATTGTTACATTTCTAGCTTTGATTTTTGAGGAAAGTTTCAATCTATGGGCTTTTCCAATTACTGCGTTTCTGCTGAGACCACCAATTATTTCAGCAATTTGGCTAGCAGTATTGCCTTTCCCCCAAAGCTCTTTAAGTTTTTGAATTTTTTCTTCGTTCCAGCTCATAATCTATATTTAGTATGTTTAATTAATTAATCACTATATACAGTTCACACAGTACACAAAAAAAAACAACTCATATTTTGCTTTTTTGCACAATTATTTAAAATTATTTGTATATGATTACTTATGGTTGAATTAAATAAAAAATACACAATCAAAACAAGAAAATTTGGTATTGTGAACTGGACTGGCTTTAAAAGTCTTTGGTTCAAAGAATGTAATAGATTTATTGCTGTGTGGCAACAAACTTTACTATCTCCAATTGTGTCAAGTCTGTTATTTTTATCTGTTTTATCATTAGCTTTGGGAAATGATAGAGGAGATGTTCTTGGACATTCATTTACAACTTTTTTAGCACCAGGACTAATTGCTATGAGCTTGATTACTCAATCATTTAGTCACTCAGTGTCTTCCTTGATGATTGGAAAAATACAAGGAAATATAGTTGATATGCTTTATGCGCCTTTAACAGCTATTGAAGTTTCAATGGCAATTATTTTTGCAGCAATTATGAGAAGTTTTTTAATTGCGATTATTTCAATAGTTGTCTTTTCTTTGATTGTTAAAATACCCATAAATAATATTTTTTATATTATAATTTTTGGATTTCTTAGTTCATTTATTTTAGGAAGTTTAGGATTTATTGCAGGTCTTTGGGCAGAAAAATTTGATCACACTGCTACTGTTTCTAATTTTATTATTACTCCATTAAGTTTTTTATCTGGGGTATTCTACACGATAGATAAACTACCAAAAATATTTCAAGTTATAAGTCATATTAATCCTTTTTTTTATATGATTGATGGATTTAGATATGGGTTCCTTGGTCAATCTGATGGCTCTATTGAGTTTGGAATTATATATTTGGTATTATTAAGTTTTATAATGTGGTTTATAGCTTTTTATCTTTACAAAAAGGGGTATAAAATTAAATCATAAAAATGAGTTCATTAGCAAAAAATTATAATAGAAAAAAAATTGCTTTTAAAAAAGGTAAAGGAAGTTTTCTTTATTCAGTAGATGGAAAAAAATATTTAGATTTTGTTCAAGGAATAGCAGTAAACTCACTTGGACATGCACATCCATACTTAATAAAAGCTCTTATGAAACAAGCAAAAAAAGTTTGGCATGTGTCTAATGCTTTTCAAATACCTGAAGGAGAAAGACTTGCAAAAAGATTAACGCAAAAAACATTTGCAGACTTTGTTATATTTCAGAATTCAGGAACAGAAGCAACAGAGGCAGCAATTAAAGTTGCAAGAAGATACTTTTATTCTATTGGGCAACCCAAAAAAAATAGAATTCTTTGTATTAAAAATTCTTTTCATGGAAGAACAATAGCGGCCATATATGCAAGTGGTAGTAAAAAAATGACTGAAGGATTTGGTCCAAAAGTAGATGGTTTTGATCATTTTAATTTTGGTGATCATAAAGGACTAAAGAAAGCTATTACAAATAAAACTGCTGCTATTATGGTTGAAACTATTATGGGTGAAGGTGGAATTAAAGTTATCCCAGACTGGTGTTTGAGAGAGTTAAGAAAAATATGCAATCAAAAAAAAATTCTTTTAATTTTAGATGAAGTTCAGTGCGGTATAGGAAGATCTGGAAATTTTTTTGCCTTTGAAAAATCTAAGGTTAAACCTGATATTGTACCAATCGCAAAAGGAATTGGGGGTGGTTTTCCAATAGGAGCAGTTTTGATGAATAAAAAAACAGCGTCTGGAATAGTCCCTGGAGTTCATGGATCAACTTTTGGAGGCAATCCAAATGCTTGTAGTGTCGCCTTAGCAGTAATGGATCAAATTTTTAAGAAAGGATTTTTGACTAATGTTAAAAAAAACTCAAAATACTTTTACTCTGAATTAAATAAAATTAAAAATGAATACCCTGATATTATTAAAGATGTAAGAGGTGTTGGTTTGTTAATAGGGTTGCAATTATTTGAAGACCAAACAAAGTTTGTAAAAAAATTAATGGATAATAAATTATTAACAATTAGAGCTGCTGAAAATGTAATAAGAATTTTACCGCCACTTAATGTAAAAAAAATAGAAATAGATTTATCTATAAAAATTATTAGAAAAGTTTGCAAAGAATACAAATAATGATTAAACATTTTATCAATCTAAAAGATATTCCCGCTTCAGACTTAAGAAAAATAATTTTGGATGCTAAAAAAAGAAAAATAAAAAGAAAAAATCTGAACACACTTGATGTAGATAAAGACAATCCACTTAAAGGAAAATTGTTGATTCAAATGTTTGAGAAAGCAAGCTCTAGAACGAGGTTAAGTTTTTATCTAGCAATAAAACAGCTTGGTGGAGGAACCATAACAATTAAAGCTAATGAATTGCATTTAGGTAAGGGTGGAGAAAGTTTAGCTGATACTGCAAAAATTTTATCAACATATGGTGATGGTTTTATGTTAAGAACTGATAGCGATAATAAAATTGAAGAATTTAGTAAATATTTAAATATTCCAATTATTAATGGGTTGAGTCCTTCATCACATCCGACGCAAGTTTTGTCAGATATTTTTACTGTTGAGGAAATTAAAAAAAAACCTATTTCAGAATTAAATATTTGTTGGATAGGAGACTCAAATAATGTTCTAAATAGCTTAATTGCTACATCAGTTAAGTTTTCTTTTAATTTAAACATTGGTTGTCCAAAAAATTATGAGCCAAAAAAATTTGTGATTGATTGGGTAAAAACAAATAAGAAAAAAATTAATATTTTTAATGATCCCAAAAAAGCAGTAAGAAATGCGGATATTGTTTTTTCAGATAAAGTTGTCTCTTTAAATGATAAAGTAAATAAATCAAAAAAAATTAAAGATTTTAAAAATTTTCAAATTAACTCTAAATTAATGAGTTTTGCAAAAAAGAGTGCTACTTTTTTGCACTGTCTTCCAAGAGGATCTGAAGTATCAGATGAAGTATTTCTAGGCAAACAATCTAGGGTTTGGCAACAGGCTCTTAACAGAGTGCACGTTCAAAAAAGTATTTTATTATATTGTTTTGGAAAATTAAGGTAAGGGTTTGGGGCTATCACTGTTTTGGTTAAGATATTTTATTATTGAAGCCCTATCTTTTTCTTTACGTAAACCAGCATAAGACATCTTGGTACCCTTTAAATACGATGCAGGTTTTTTTAAAAAACCATTCAATTCCTCAAACGTCCAATCTTTATCATAAGAAGCTAAAGTTTTTGAATATTTATAATCTGCAACTCCGCCAACTTTTCTTCCAACAACATTATATAATGCAGGTCCAATTTTATTTGCACCGCCACTATTTATTGAATGGCAAGCAGCACATTTTTTAAAAATTTTCTCACCACTTGCAATATCACCTTGAGCCATGAGTGCTGCTATATCAATTTCCTCAACAATCTGTGTTGTTTGAGCCTCAACAGAGGAGGCTGAAGAACTTTCTACATCAACTTTATAACCTGGATTTTTAGGCTTATTTACGTGAAAAATTGAGTCTGTAATTTTTCCCAATCCAATTACAAGTAGTGCAACCATTAAGATGGCTGCAATTATTTTATTTAATTCAAACGAATCCATTTTAAATATATTAT
>Ga0209631_10005850_pt1 | contig 12860 bp, 8 predicted proteins | sample COG_08_FD_184752 | JGI IMG/M metagenome (GOLD analysis project Ga0209631, IMG submission 184752) | Pelagic Microbial community sample from North Sea - COGITO 998_met_08 (SPAdes) (version 2) | ecosystem: Environmental > Aquatic > Marine > Neritic zone/Coastal water | place: Helgoland, sampling... | reverse complement strand
GTCTTCACCGCCGTGCTTCGTCGTGCGGCTTCGAAGCGCGGCGCTGTTCATGGTTTCTGATGACGCGATACGGTTCGAAGTCGGGTGTGCGAGGGGGTGTGCGGGTGTGTGTGGGCGATGTCAGCTCTACAGATCTGTTCTTCCGTTTTGCAAGATTTGAGTGAAAACGAGCAGACACACGTGAGGTTCCCCCCGAATGGCTCGCTCCTTGAAGGTGTCCTATCGAGTTTTCTCGCGTCGACGTGGTGTCCACACCCGTCGGTACGGTGACAGCTTACTGTGAACACGATGCACAATACACGAGGGTCGTGGGCGCCTCTTTACGGCGTCGCTTCGTTTAACTCAAGAATGAATTCGTTGTTTCTCCATATAAAGTAAAACTTCCGGTTTTTAAAGTAATTTCCCTGGACACTTGCATTTTCACAGAATCGCCCAATGAATTTTGCATTGGTTTACAACAAGTATTGGAGCCACTTTCAGTATATTTTTCCTATACCCTTGACTCAAGAAACGTCGTATCAATCGACGGTCTATTGAATATATTGAATATATTGAATATATTCCCCGGTTTTTGATGCGCTTTCAGGAGCTCGCCAATGCACACGAGCGAATTAACTCGGAATCGCGGCACCTGATTGGCCAAGAGAGTGAATTCACTCGAATTCACAAACATCGATATTGGGAGTAATTCTGAATCTCGATAGACCGTGGTTTCCTGAGTCAGAATGGCCATATATCGAGTTTAGTCGCTCTCGGTGGTTTTGGTGCGTTTTGACGGCCACAACCATTGAAACGACGCTCGAAAGGTCGCCGCACAACGCGCCTCGCACCGCCGCCTTCGTGAAATTTCCGGTCGACGACCGGCATGTCTCCCACGTCATGCCCCGTGGGGTGCGATTCGTGGGAGTTCGCCGCGAAATACTTCGGCGACTGCGTCTGCTCACGCCGAGACGCGCTGTCCTTCACTCTCGGATGCGTCAGCATCGTGGCGTGGGGCGTGGCGGAGCTGCCCCAGATCGTCGCAAACTGGCGCAACAAATCGTCCGAGGGGGTGTCCCTGGCGTTCATCGCCACGTGGCTCACCGGCGACGCGTTCAACCTCGTCGGGTGCGCGGTGTCCCCGACGCTGCCCACGCAGCTCTACACCGCGATGCTGTACACCGCGACCACCATCGTTCTGGTCGCTCAGCACCTGCATTACACCAAACATTCGCGAAACGTCAAGCGGGAGACTGATCGAACGGCCGAGGACGTCGAAGGCCGTCACGCACACGACGACGACGATATCGACGGCGACGACGACGATGCGACGCGAGGCGGCGTGGACACGCGGCCGCTGCTGGGCCGTCACCGCCGAGACGCATCCGACGACACCAAATCAGATTCCTTCTTCGAAAGCGTCGGATCTCACTTCGGCACCACGCCGGGCTCGGCACGTACCTTCGCGGCGCTCGGATCGTCGTCCGTAAACACGCGCTCGCACCATTCGATCGGGTCACACCCGGCCGAACGCGCGGGGAGCAGCGGGCGGCGCAGGCCGGGGCATCACGACGGCGGCGGAAGGAGAGCGTCGCTGGGCTCGAGGCCGTACGATTCGCCGCTACCGCCGCTGCCGCCCCGCCGGCATCATGAACCAGCCGACGAGGACGACGCCGGCCGAGCAGTTCGCGGGGGACGCACGGACGGGCGGAGGAGCGGGCTGACGTCGTCGCTCGCGGCCGCCGCGGCGACCGGGTCGTCGCTCTCGGTGCTCTCCTTGGTGCACAGAGGCGGAGTCGCCGCGGCGTCGGGACATCTTTCTCGCAGGTTACTCGAGAGCTCCTCTGAGTTCATCAGGGCGCCGCTGGTGAAAGCCCCGGGGTGGGTCGGCCCGTTTCTCGGCTGGACCATGACCGCGATCTACCTCTCCGGCAGAGTGCCGCAGATCATGCGGAACCACACGCGCGGCAGCGTGGAGGGCCTGAGCGTCTCCATGTTCGTGTTGGCCGTCGTGGGTAACGCCACCTACCTCGGGAGCATCTTAGCCCGCTCGCTCGAGTGGGCCCGGATACATCCGAACCTTCCGTGGATCGTGGACGCGGCGATGTGCCTGGTGATGGACGCGGTGATACTGGGACAGAGCGCGTGGTACGGGGGATGCTGCGGGGGGGGAAAGGAGGGGAACGGCGGGGGAGCGGTTCACTCGCCGGGCAACTCGGGCTACGCATCCGACGAGAGCGCTAGCCAAGAAGACGACGATCCCGTGTAAGTGTTTAGTATACTTATAAGTGTTACACTTACGCCAGTCGTCACTGGCCGCTAATACTCGTGGCCGAATCGTCCTTCCTCGGCGCCAGGACGTACTCGCTGAACTTGCCAATCGCCGCCTCCACGACGGGTCGCTCGAACTTCCCCGAGAACCGCTCGTGGTCGTTGGCCACGTTGGTGCTCCGCTTCTCGCCTCGGCTCATTCGCATCCTGTCGTACAGCCTGGCGAGCGCGGTGTGCCCAAACGTGAAACTCTCCTTGGCGCCCGCCACCATCATGACGTCGATCATCAGCAAGTCAACGTCGTTGAGCTTGTCCCGCGGCACCCCGAGACGTAGATCCCTGCTGAGGTAGCATCCCTTGTTGGAGAGGTGGTTCAAAAACGCGGGATCGTCGTCGTCGGTGGCGACGTACATCGGCCTAAGCTCGTCGCACATGCGTGTGACGATCTCGTCCGCCTCGTAGTCCGTGCAGTGCAACGCGCCCGCGAGATGCGCCTGCGTGTTCTCCCCGTTCTTAAACCCGCCGTTGGGTCCTTCCGTCCGTGACCGCTGCGGGCCCACGGATTTGCCGCACTTGTCCCCTCGGCGCCAGTGCAGCGCCGCGTACTTACCCGTGATTCGCATCGGAAACTCAGGCAGCCTCTCCTTGAACGCGTCCATGTACGATGAATCCCCGCCGTCCGTCCCGAGGCCCGCCACCAGGCCTTTCCCGGGTTCGCCCGCGTCGATCGCCATGGCGTTCACGGCGTTGGACCAGAGCTTGTGGTACCTCGGTTTGGGTTTGAAGTCTAGCCCGGCCCACGCGTTCGCCTATGAACAAAACACGACGTCAGTCAAATTGCGCGTGTGATTACTAAAAAGAAACTCACCGTCTCGGCGTGTCGCGGGTTGTTGTAGTCCTGCGGCGAGAACGTCGCGGCGAGGCACACGGTATCGCGCGGTTCCGGCCCGTGCGCCGCGTGTTTCTTGAACCCATCTCGAAGCGTCTCGAAGCTTCGGAAGTCGGTGCCGTCCGGCGGCGCGACGATCGCGTCCGACAAGTTCGCGGATGTTAAAAATTGAACGTCGTTGCCGAGGTTGTTGCTGGTGACACACGCCCTCGGGTGCGACCGGGCGAAATCGCGAACCTGAGCCGGCGCGTCTTCGTACCGCACCACCCTGTTCGGCACGTCCGACGCGTCACCGTCGTACACCTGGACGTAATCGGAGAAATGGAGCGGGCCGAGCGCGGAGTCCGGCCCGAGGTCGTAGTGCGGCGACGTCCACACCGGCCAGAGCACCAGCGTGCGATCGAGCTCTCGGGCCATGGACGCGTAGGTGCTGAGCCGCTTGAACTGGTCCCCGAAGCCGGCGCTGGTGGTGAGGCCCACGAGGTAGCCGTTGCGCCGGGGTTCGAATGTATTAGTGGGTGGGTGTTTCGGTGCGTGGGCGTCCCGTGGGGTCGTCACAGGTTTCGAGCGATCTGGCCGCTGCTGCTGCTCGCCGAGCGGGGAGAGGCCCTCCGCCTTGGCCTCCACGAAGCCCGGCTTGGGGCTCGTCGGGATCCTCAGCCCGAGGGATGACGCCACGGACGCGCGTACCTCCGGCGGCGCCAGCGCCAACGCCATGGCGCCGACGCCGCACATCGCGAGGCACGCCACCGCCGCGACCGTGACGTGCCCGCGTCCTCTCCGGGATTGCCCGATCCCGGCCAGCCACCCCGACGACCGCTCCTCCCGCCCCTCGCCGGTCTCCTCCTCCTCGTCTTCGTTCGTATCGGCGACGTCCACCGCGATGGAACCGTAGTTCGTCGCGTTGGAGCGCATCGGCGAGCCGGACGAGTCGAAGTAGGCGCGCTCCGCTCGCGTCAGTCCGAACAGCGGATGAGGCCGCGTGCCAACATCGTCGGCATTCTCATCGCACCTCGGCGACACGGACGCGCGCTCGGTGTCGGAGTCGTCCACGCCGGCACGTCCGTATCGGGTCGTGGCCTCGGCGGCGGAACGGAGCTCCGCCGCGGAAAACGCGCTGACCCGCGCGGACATGGTGCGTGTGTGCGTGACGAGCCGCGCGGTCAGGTGAAAACAGCCGCAGCTGTTACAACTTGAGAAAACGGAAATTTCGCGCACGATCGATCCTGACCTGCTGCCCATACGAGCTCGGCAATCAGAAACATACACGTAACTAGCAAGACCAAAGCATCCTATTCCAATACGGTACCTTTATACAATTACCGTGAATTACCGGCGCGCTGACTGCCAATCACTGCCCGATGACTGTCCGATGACGTGGTCCTTTATCCAGAATGCGCCGTAAAAAGTGGGAGGATGAGCACCGCCCAGCCATTCGCAGCTTCGTTAGCACGACTAACGCGACTGTAGACATGGCGGCTCTCACCGTTACTTCGGTCCACGTGGCGGGTGTGGCTGCGTCGGCGCGCGCTCCCGTGCGCGCCCAGCGCGCGGTCAACGCGAAGGCGCCGGCGCGCGTCTCCGCTTCTTCGGCATTCATGGGTGGTGCGGAGCGCCGGGCTCTCGCCGTGAGCGCGAGGCGCGCGGCCCCTACGCGCGGCTTCGAGGTTGTCGCTCAGGCTATCAGCGAGGTACGTTACCCCCCGGAGACGTCCCGCGGCTCACGCGCGCGTCACGCACGTCGCGTCGCATCCGCGCGCGTCGTTCCCGTCGCGTCGCGCTCGTCATTTCCCACCCTCGCACGCCAAAACCCTGGACCCTCACCACGGGTCATAGACTCGCGGATAAAGACGACCTGCCGCTGACCTTCCCCCCAACCCCCCGTCCCATCTCCTTTCAACAGCCCGAGGCTGCCGATGCGGTTGTGGAGTCTGCGGACGATGAGGCCGTCTGCTACCTTCGCGGGGTGCACATGTCCCCTTACAAGGTGCGTCTCGCGCCCGTGCCACCCCCGTTATCCATTTCCCCCCTTCCGTGACTTGCTTTTTCGAGGGTTTTAGGGCTTGGCCGTGGGCGCGCCCACGGACGCGCCCGCTCGCGTCCAACGCGCGTCCGCACACCCTGAAACCCCGAGGCACACCACACGCGACGTCCATGAATGCCACCACCCGTCGAACCCCATCTCGTGCACCTTTGCTGACCTAAACCACCTCGACGTCGTCAATCCCAAAAAACAGGTCAGGAGGGTGCTGGACGTGATTCGCGGCAAGTCCTACGAGGAGTGCCTCATCATGCTCGAGTTCATGCCTTACCGCGCGTGCGAGCCCGTGCTCAACGCCCTGTTCTCCGCCGCGTCCAACGCGAAGAACAACCTCGGTTTGAACAAGGCTAAGCTCTACGTCTCTGAGGTTTACGCTGACGGCGCGGGGACGATGAAGCGATTCCACCCACGAGCGCAGGGCCGGCCGTTTCCCATTCGCAAGCGCACCTGCAACATCACCCTCAAGATGAAGGAGCGCTCCGACTAAACACTCGTGATGTGATGTCGCGGCGTTCTTGTCTTTATAATAGGGAGTTGACGGGTAGCTTTCGTGATGAACGAACGACGGACGGAGAGAGAACTAAGATGGGGGGAGCGACAGAGCGTCGCGCCTCTCTTTTGAGACTTGAGCGCATTGGCTAAATAGGACGTCGACGGCGGCACGCGGGGTTGTACATGCGATTCACCCGCGAGCGCCGCCCGAGGCTGGCGAGATTTAATGATCATTCTTTATGCGAAAAGTATCACTTCCACGTACGCTCCTCTCGCGCGCGCTACACACACGACGGTCCGTACTGAAGCGGGTGGGTGGTGACCGAAGGCGAGCCATGAGAAATGGCATTTATCACAAGCTAAGATCTAAGATGAGTCTGGGTCCGGGGAGGACTCGCGTCTGCACTCCTGCCCTTCCGACCCCCCGCGCGCGTCTCATCACTTCCCCGAACGCTTCTCCTGCGCCCGCTTCGCCTCGTGTGCCGCGATGGCGACGTCGAGCTCCGACGTCGACTGCACGCGCCACATCGTGTGGTAGTACGTCCCCGCCGCGAACGCGAGCAGCACGCTCGCGATGGCGTAGTTACCCCTCGTTCGTCCCCGCGCCCAGTGGTTGGGAGGCAGGTGATCCAACCCCATGATTCCCCGTGCCTCGACGCCGCGAGGTCTGGTGCTTTCCCCGGTCGTCCGACGCGTGGTGAAGTGAAAGGGACGCGTGTTCGGACTTTTAACTGGTGGTGGAGCCGTGTGACGTCATCGCCGATGGGGCCCAGCAGGCGCGCGGTCAAGAAAATATTGCGTATTTACGGTTAACGACAAATTCGGCTCTGGTCTTTTCCCTCGCGTTACAACAGCTAGCACTAGTGTAAACTTCTCGAGAGACGCCGTCGCCGACGCACGAACGAACACGAAAACGTGTCGTGTGGAAACGTAGAGTGATCAGTGTACTAGCACATCGTGTCGTCTCAGCCCGGGGGCTACTCTGAAGACCGTCGTGAAACAGATGAGTATTTTCGTCATCTCACTCTTCGTTCCTTCGCGTTCAATGCGGTTTAATCATTCAACGCGTCAAGCCGCGTGGGCGTCACGACTCCACCATCGTCGTCGTCTGTGGATGTCGAATGTCCGCAGTGGTAAATCAACCGCTGTTGAAGACTGTCGCGAATGGAAAAACATTGTCAGATTTTGCGCTTTCGAGGATGATGGTGAAAAAAAAACGGGCTCGGCGGGCGCTCCTCTCAGCCGCGGCAACCCGCGAGCGCACGAGGTCTCCAGACCGCAGACTTGGCCTGCAAGTTTCGTGTCAAGTGAGTAGACGAATCTACCGTACACAGCCGACGAGGATAGGTTCACCCGTGATGTCACGGCTTCCTCAAGGGTGCGCCACATTCACCCGCTTGGTGTTCATCCTCGACCTCGGCAGTTACGCCCGCGGGTACGAGCCGGGAGGAGAGCGAGCGTCGAGTGCGAAAGCTTTCGTTCGGATGCTCGGTGGAAGAAGAAGTCGTTTTTTGGTAGATTCTTCGCACAGGCCAGGCCTACTAAACAACAGCCTCGAGGTTTGTCGTCATAGCAACCGAACGGGGGAAAAGAGAGAGGAGCGGGCCCGGGCGACTCGAGACGTGTCCGCGCCGTTTCCAAGCCAAACCAGATGAGGGCGGAGGTAGTAAAGTCTCTGCCCCTGCCGGCTGACCAGTATAAGCGCATGTCGATCTTCGGGCTGTAGAACGCCGTCGCGATGGATGGAATACCACACGCGCAGCTGCCTGATGAAACAGTCCGATGCCGTCGCGTCCCCTCTCTCGTCTCGGGTCGGGAAAATGGAAAATTTGCGTGACCATCCGTCATGAGACGCCACAGAGTTATGGCGGTACACGATAGCGACATCAAGTCATACACCGTGACACCGGAGGGCTTCGACCTCCCCCGGGCACTTCGGCTTTTGCTTCTAGGGAACGGGGCGTTCGAAGATGTAGCTTACGGCGCCCAACTAGAAGAAGCCTTTCGAGAGGTGAAACGTCTCGACGAGGAAAAAAAAACACACCAAAAGTCGTGGCCAAGGCCCTCGTTCTCGCGCCGCCGTCGTCGTCCGGGTCTTCATCGAGAGGATCGGTCTCCACGGGGTCTAATCCGGGAATAATTGGATATTTCGGCATCGCCTGGGGCGGATACAAAACACGGACCAAGTGATGTCGTCTTCTCCTCTCGACTTAGCGACTGAAACAAAGCGACGATTCGACGCAAAGAAACAAAGTCGAGCCGTGGACGAGACGCACGCACGTGACACGTACGGGCGGCGAAACCCTAAACCCTCGCGAGGATCAGTTAATACTGGCAAGTATAAATCCTCCGGCGTGGAGGTGGCCTTGATAGTCTCAGCTTCGATCGATTGGGGAAAGAGATGTCCTCATTTCCTCGCGGAGAGATTAGTTTCGAGTGGCTCGCCGTGCGCCCGTGTGCTTGCGTGTGCGCAGATAACCAACGGGGGCGGGTACGGACTGATTTCTCACCTGCGTCGTCGTCACCGTGTGCACCACCGGCGTGTATATACGCCGGCGGGTGCCGGAACCCGCGTTGGGAGCTGTCGAGGCGAGCGTACCTCGCTCGTCCTGCGGGGTGAAAGATTTGTTTTGTTTTGTTTTGTTCAGGGAGAGGTCGGTGCGGGGCGCGTCGTGCGCGAGGGTGACGTGCGCGTCGGAGGGCGCCGCGGGTCTGCTCAGTTAATTGTGAGATGGAACAAGTTTTCTTCAACGCCGTGACTCAAAGCGAGCTGGGTTAATAGCAGTTCTTTCCTCATCGCAGTTACCCTCGGTCGCGGCGGGAATTGCCACAAAAAGTCGCGGCGGCGGAATCACCGTCGCAGGATCGGGAAAAGCGCGCGGGCCTCCCTCCCAGGAGTGAACGTGTGCGGTCGGAGAACTTTGAAGAAAACCAATCAGCAGAAACACAAAACAATGCGTTTAGTCAGACTGGGGCGGCAAATGTCTGTCGTCACTCCGCGTTCAGAGGGAGGGAGGGCGCCGGGGCGATCGAGTTGGTCTAGGTTTGAGAGCCGCCGGCGCCCCAAAACCTGCGTGTGGGGGGGCGGCGCGGCCGGCGGGCGCGCGGGTCGGTGACGCACCTCACGCGTCGGTAAGACGCTTCATGACGCGCGGCGGTATCTTCGAAAGACGCCGCGCGTCGGATTTTGACTCTCAGACCATCGCTCGCGCGGTCGCGGTCGCCAACGTCGGCGGCGCTGCAGAGAAAGTGATGAACGAATGAAGCGGTGGCGGTTTGAAGCGAGGCTCGATAAAAATTACAACCGACCATAATTCATGGAACATTCAAACTGGATGACATACAAAAAGAATGCCCCCGGCCGGACACCTCCCGGGATCGAAAACGCTCCAAAACAAACCGCACAGGCTTCCCCACACGAGCCCCCCGCCGCTAAACGATCTTCAACGTCTCCTCCGGTCCGTACCCCGCCGCTTCCTTGTGCGTCTCGTACAGCTCAACCACCGCGGCGGTGTACCTCGCGTGCAACTCGTCCACCTGATCCGCCGTCGGCTCGAGTTGCCCCTCCGACAACACCGGCGGTTCAATGGGAGCGCCAAACACAACCGTCTGCTTTGACGGCAGCGGGTACCAAGTGAACCACCGGCCCCAGAACACGATGAGCGGGATCTTCAGCCGTCGCAACAGCCAGTCGCGTAACCGCACCGGGACGTTCAGCCTGCGGTAGCATTTCTTCTCTCCAAACACAAACACCGGCACCAGTTCCGCTCCGTGTTTCAGCGCGAGTCGCACGAATCCTTTGCGTCTCGTCAAGTGACACCGCGTTTCACTTGAGTTTGGATCTGTATCGAAGATCTCCCTGCTTCCCCCGGGGTACACCACCACGCTCTTCCCGGCCTTGAGCACGCGTTCCGCGGTCCGGCGTCCCGCGTCCACGGCGCCCATCCACAGGCAAATCTCTCGACATCCCGGCGCCTTGAACATTGGCGACGCGCCCAGGACTCGAATGTCGACGCCCGGGAAGAGCGTCTCCCACACGCCGCCGTAGACGTGTATGCGGCTCAGGATGAGTATCCCGTGCGGGTGCCATCCGAAGACGTACTTCTTGTTCGGGTCGATGGGCGGCGTGGTTCGTACGAGGCGAGCGGGGAAGTACGCCTGCGACAGCGCCCAGATCGGATGAGTACGGAGCGCGTCCCACGGCCTCCCGAGCCTGAACTCGCTGCCGTCGATGAACGACGGGGTGTACGCGGCGATGACGGTGACGCACGCGGCGAGCACCCTCCAGTCGTGCCGCCCGTATGCGTATATGAAGATGGCGGCGAAGAGGCCGTAGAATATGTAGTGGACGAGCGCGAACCCCCACGCGAGCTGGACCGTGCCCCACAAGGCGCCCATCGGGGAGAAGGCGCGCGGTGTCCACGCGAACGACACCTCGCACGCGCCGGTCTTCTCGTCGACGACGACGCGCCGGAGGTTGAGGGCATCGAGCGTCTTCTTGAGTGGCATCTCGTGCGCCGGATCGATCGAACGCGGCGGTGGCCAGCCGGCGCTCCAGATCAGTGTGATGTTTGGGCACCCCTCCGCCTTCTTCGTCGTCTTGGAACTGCCCAATCTGCATCATTATCCGTGTTCGTTCGACGTTTGACGGGATAGCGAACAAGTCTCCAAAAAAGCCAAATAAAAACCAAATAAAAAGACAAAACATCATGACTGAAACACATACACAACCCCAGAATTCCCAAAATGGAGACTTCTGGACATAGCACTAGTTAGACTAGTGCTGTGCAAATATCTGCCAGCGCATTCTCACCCTTGGTTTTTTTCGGTCCGCCCGGTGAACGTATCTATCTGTGGTGAGGTGGGTTTTTGGCGCGCGGCATGAGACGTCACTCCGGACGCGCGTCGAGCGAGCGAGCACGACTCACGCGTTCCGGCCACACGATCATGTCGCAACACGCGACGTGGAACCTCGGCGATGTCGCGTGGGACTCCCGCTCGATGGTGATGATCCCCGCGGCGGGCGCGGACGCGGGGCAGTGGGACGCTGCGGTGTCGCACGGGCGCAACACCCGGAATCACCAGAATCACCACGGTTCGCTTCCCCGCGACGAGCTCGAGCCCCGCGCGACGAGCGCGGCGACCATGCCCCACGCGGTGCGATGCGCGCGCGAGGGATGCGGCGTCGTGTTTCACTACTCCATGCAGAGCAGGGTCCGGCCCGGCAGCGTCTTCTGCGCCGCGCATCAGCCCGTCGGGACACACCAGCCGGGCGGGGGCAAAATAGATCACCGCTCCCCGCGCGGATCAGCCGACGAGGGTTCCAACAAATCATCCGACGGAGGCCTCCCGGAGCCCGGGGACCGCGCCACCGCGGTGTCCCCGCCCGCCGCGGCCAAGTCCGCCGCGCGCATCCGCGGCGACGGCACCGCCAAGACCACCGGACTCAAAGCCTTCCTCGCGCTGCGAGATTCCACCGGCACCTGGTCCAGCATGGCGTGCCGGGTCTGCGGCTACGTTCAGGGCCACGCGTCCAAGGGTGGCAAGAACGGCGCGGGAGGACGGGCATCGACGACGAACGGCGCGGAGAGTAAGGCTGGCCACAAACCCGGCGCGGGCAAGGTTATGAACGCGGTGTCCTCGCGATCGTCGCTCGACTGCGGGTGCATGCGCAAGTGGGAAGTCGTCATCGACGGCTTGTCCTACAGGTTCTGCTCCGGGTGCAAGCTGTACCACGAGCTCAAGTACTTCGAGAACGAGAAGAGCGCTAAGAAGCCGAGTAAGGTGTGCGCGGTTTTCAAGGAGCGAAGGCGGCTTCGAAAGATTGCCGCCGCGAACGGGACTTCAACCGCGAATGGTACTCCTTCGGGTATGACGGCGGCTTCGCCCCGGGCGGCTCGCGGCGCCGCGGATAAGCGCCCCACGTCCCCCGTCGACTCCGTCTCCCCCGCGGACAGCATCAGCGGCGACGGCGGCGGATCACTCGGCTCCAACGACGCCGCCAACACCGGCGCCGCTAACACCTACGACCCGAACTCCGGAGCTCTCTTCGCGCCGCATCCCACGCATCCGGACGTGGAGGACCGGTTCGTCGTGGACGGCATCGCCGGTCGGCTCGGGGAGGAGCGCGTGACCAAGCTTCGGCAGTGCTCCATGTTCAACAATGTTCAACCGATGTCGAACATGTTCAACCGCGGCGCCGCCCCCGACGGATTCGACCACTTTCTCGACACCTTCATCGACGAGCCCTCGGTGCCGGGCGGGTCACAGTACGGCGCCGATCCCAGGGCGCCGTCGCAGGACTTTCTTCGCAACGCGTTCTCCACCTTCTCCGCGAAGGTCCCCGGCGACGTTCTGGACATCGCGGACGCCACCGGCGACGGCGGCGACTTGCGCGATGATTTCGTATCCTCCATGCTCGACGGCGCGGACGGCGTCGACCGTCACGGCGACGGCGCCAGGTTCGGGTACCTCTTCCCCGGGTCCGTGATCGTCGGCGTGGACGCCGTGGACCTTCCAGAAGGGTGCGCCGCGCGTACTAACCCGGTCCGCGCCATGCGTGACCTACTCTTCGACCCTTCCGGACCGGGTGGCGGGTCCCTCGCGGGGCTCGCGAAGGAGGCGGCGGCGACGGGCGGCGTCGTCGCGGCGTCCGTCGCCGGCGTGTTGTACCGCGCCGGCGTTGACCCGAACACCGGCGTCCCGGCGTTGATACCTGCGCCGATGCCACGCGGCGCGCTGCGACCGGGCGCGATGGCGACCGGGTCCTACGCCGTCGCTCACTTCACCGACGCCGAGGTTGCTCACCCTCGCGGCGCCGGGCGAACGGGATCCAACACCCTCGCCCGGATCGAACTCCGCGGCGACGTCCTGGGCTTTGGCGAAGTCGCCATCCGCTGCAGGTTCGCGGGACACTATCTGCCCGTACGAAGCGCGCACTACGACGGCGTACGCGACGTGACGGTGTGCGAAGTTTGCGTGGCGCCGCCGAAAGACGGCTTCGTCGCGCTCGAAGGGTGCGCGTTCGTAGAGACGTACGTGGCGTGCGGTGAGCTCAAGGGTTTGCCGTGCGGGTTCCCCGTCCCCTTGGCGCTCACCTCCGACGTCGGGGTGCACGCGGAGTTGAGACGCGCGCTGGCGTACGCGGCGGGTGAATCGAACGTTCGCGACGAATCTGAACGACGAGCG
>Ga0209631_10005845_pt1 | contig 12869 bp, 19 predicted proteins | sample COG_08_FD_184752 | JGI IMG/M metagenome (GOLD analysis project Ga0209631, IMG submission 184752) | Pelagic Microbial community sample from North Sea - COGITO 998_met_08 (SPAdes) (version 2) | ecosystem: Environmental > Aquatic > Marine > Neritic zone/Coastal water | place: Helgoland, sampling... | reverse complement strand
AATGTTTGGTTCAATCAGAATTTTCATGATTGGCATAATGGCCACTGCTGTAATAGGTGGTGGCGTTTATGTAATGAAGTTAAGATCAGATAATGCTATATTAAAAGCAAATGCTATCAAAATGGAATCAGCGATCACTGAACAACAAGAATTAATTACAAAACAAAAAGAAGATTTTCAAGAGATACTAGCTGCTAATAAAAAAATGAATCAGTTAGTAAGTGTTCTAAAAAAAGACCTTGAAGATTTAGATAAAAGATTTAATAAAAAAAATAGGGATGTAGGCAAACTTGCAATTGCTAAAACAAAATCTATTGAACGAATAACAAACGGTGCAAGTGCATTAGCGACAAGATGTATAGAGATTGCTAGTGGTTCACCATTAACTGAGAAAGAAAAGAATGCTACAAAGAAATCAGAGATCAATTCTGAATGTCCTAGTATTGCTAATCCTAACTACATTCCTTACTAATTGTTCGGGTGTAAAGACATTAGAAATATTTAAGACGGAAGTAGAAAGAGAAAAGCTTAATTTAGATAAGCCGACTCCTTTAGAATTGGAAAACTTAAGGTGGATTATTATAACAAGTAATAATGCAGAGGAAGTATTTAAAAAATTAGAAGAACAAGGTATTGACCCTGTTCTATGGGGCCTTACTGATAAAGACTTTGAATTACTAGCAAAGAACTTTGCTAGAATAAGAAATCAATTAAAGATTACAAATGATTTATTAGATCAATATAAAGAATACTACGAAACTGAAACTGACAAAAAAGATAAATAGTAGCATGAGCGACTTACATACCGATGTAGAAATCCTAAAGAAAGATATGAAAGACATGAAGTCGATTCATAGAAGATTGGATAATGCTATCGAAAAGATAACGGATGTATCATCATGTATTAATAAGATGTTAGCAGTACATGAAGAAAAGATTGCCAGTCAAGAAGATAGTATTACAAACACAAATTTTGTTGTAGAAAATAGAAGACAAGAGTTTAGTGAAGACATAAAAGATATTCATTCTAGAATCACTAGAAACAACGAAGAGATTATAGCAAAGATGAATGAACAGGCTCTAAAAAGAACTGAAGAATTAAACCTTCTTAAAAATGAAATGATGACTAAAGTTGGAACGTTAGAAAAATGGCGTTGGATGATTATTGGTGGATGTATTGTCATTGGATTTGCATTACACAAAATGATGAATTTTAGTTTGACGATTACTTAAAATTATTTTTACTATATTATGGATAAAGCTTATTACAAAACTTTACAACCACTTATTGACAGTGGACACTTAGAAGCTGCAATAAATGGTATATACAAATTTCCTGATGGTGTTAATCTTTTCCCTGGCATCAGTTGCATGTTCGACTGTGCCTTTTGTGGACGAGACAGAGACACCAAACTTTCCAACTATAACTATTTTTACGATACGCTTTTAGATCAAGACCCTAAAGATAATTTAAAAAGATATAATATATCAGGTGGATTAGAACCTCTTACATATAATGAAATAGATAGACTAGCAAAAGACTTAGTAGATAGAGGTTTTATATCTAGACTAGTAACAAATGGTTACTTGTTAACAAAAAAGAATTTACAAAAAAAACCAAACCTATTAAGACTACACCATATACGAGTATCGCTTTATGGTTATTCAAGACCACAAACCCTATTGACAACTAGACATGAAAAAGGATATGATGTAGTTAAACAAAATCTAACGGACTATAATAAACTAAATGATAAACCACCTTTACATATTAATCATGTTATATTACCAACAGACTTTGAAAACTTAAATAATATATTGAATTACATAGATGACATTGGAGGGGTAGATACTTTATCATTAAGAGAAGACTTTTCTTTTAAGTACCCGATTAGCGACAGACAGCGACTTATGGACAAGCTTTTAGACTTTAATGAGAAGATAAATACAAGATCAATGAAAGTTGATTATGGATACGCTCTAGAGGGATTGTTAGAGGGAAAAGAAGTAGAACTTCTAAAAGTTAATTATAAACAATTAACAAAAACACAATCACCTCAAGTAAGAATAGCCATAGACCCAAAGGGTGATATATACTCATACTTTGAAGCTGCTTTCGTTGGTAGAAAAAATTCAGAAAGGCATATCTTAGGAAATGTTATCAACTCATCAATTCAAGATGAACTTAAAAATCTAAAAAAAATACAACCAGAGGAAAATGATATTGAATTTTTCGATGCATTTAATCACGTTATAGAAGGTTACAAATGGATGAAATTACAAGAAACGAACCAGTAATAAAGTTTGAAAAAACTATTGCTGATTTTTTCGGCGCACCGTATGGTGTTGCAGTAGATAGTTGTACAAATGGATTAGAACTTTGTTTTAGATTAGATCAACAACAAAGAGGTAAGAAAGTTGTTATTGCAAAAGTGCCACTTTACACATATGTTTCTATTCCTAATATGCTAGACAAGGTTGGTCAACAATGGAAGTGGGAAGATAATAAATGGATAGGATATTATAATCTAACAGATGAAATTATTGATGCGGCTGTTTATTGGAAGCAAGGTGGATATATACCAGGCACAAAAATGGTATTAAGTTTTCAAAGAACAAAACACTTATCCACAGACAGAGGTGGAATGATATTATTAGATAATGAAGAAGATGCTTCTTTACTTAGAAAAATGGCATATGACGGAAGAGCAAGAACAGATGTCGCATGGTGGAAACAAGAAATAGATGTAGTGGGGTATCATTATTATCTATCACCATCTAAAGCAGAATTAGGAATGAAGAACTTTGAAGCAGTAAAAGACGCCCAAGTCAAAGAGAAAAATTGGGATTATTATAGAGATATAAGTAATTATCCCATATTCAAAAATAGAAAATTCGATTTAAAATAACCCTTGACAATATTATAACTTAGGTGTATTATCATCCTAATGTACTTAGAACAAAAATATCTATTATTAGCATCATCACAATTAAGTCTTTTTAAGAAAAAGAGTAATACCCTATACAACTTTCGTTGTCCTTATTGTGGCGATAGTCAAAGAAATAAAACTAAGGCAAGAGGATACTTTTTTGCCAAAGATAATAGTCTCATTTACAAATGTCATAACTGTGGTGTAGGTGCAAACTTACCTAACTTCTTAAAAAAGTTAGACCCTAAATTATACAATGAATTTATGACTGAAAAGTACAGAGAACAACCCGAACAATTTGCAGAGATTAAATTAAAAGAAGAAACTAAAAAATTATTAAAAGAGACTACATCTAAATTAAGATCAGTAAAAAAAATATCACAACTTCCGATTGAACACCCAGCAAGAAAGTTTTGTGATATGCGAATGATTACTAATAACAAGCATTACTTAATTTATTATACTGACAACTTTTATAAATTTATAAACACACTTGTTGAAAATAAGTTTCCTAGCATTCATAAAGATCACCCTAGATTATTAATACCTTTTTTTGATGAAAAAAATATTTTATTTGCAATTCAAGGGCGGTCTTTAAAAGATGAGAGTCCTAAATACATCACTATCAAAATTAATGAGGACAAAGATAAACTCTACGGATTAGAACGAGTTGATTGGAACAAGACCGTTTATGTAGTAGAGGGGCCTCTAGATAGTCTATTTTTAGATAATGCAATTGCAACAGCTCAGTCTGATTTAAGAGTTGCGAACAAAGAGGTATCTGTTTTGATACCTGACAACGAACCACGAAATAAAGAAGTGGTAAAACAGATTGAGAAATATATAAATGAAAAATACAATGTTGTGATTTGGCCGAGTGATATACAACAAAAAGATATAAACGAAATGATAATGTCTGGTAAAACTGAAAGAGACATTAAAGATATTATTGCCCGTAATACATTTAGTGGATTACTAGCGAAAACAAAATTAAGTCAGTGGAAAAAAGTATGACGAAATACAAGCATCCATTTGGAAGTAAAACATATTGTACAAAGGCATTTACAAATATTTTTACAGATGCAGTAAACAGATACAGATTATGTGCTGATGCTGGAATAACAAAAGAGTTAAAAGATATGAACATGGAAACAACAAATCCTCTAGATTATTTTTACTCACCAGAAATGGATGAAGTAAGAAAAAAAATGGTAGAGGGAAAATATATATCAGGTTGTGAAGTTTGTTATGAACAAGAATCTAAAACAGGTTGGTCTTATCGACAAGATCACATGAGAAAAATAGATGACTATGGTCTTACAGAGTTTCCTACTACACCATTAAAACCAGGTTTAAAAACAAGATTGATTGGAACAAAATGTAATCTTGGTTGTTATATGTGTCGTGCATATGATTCATCAACAAGAAGAATGGAATTATCTCAAGCAAACTTATGGGATATGTGGCGAGACTTAGGAATAAAAGAATACGAAAATACAAGAGTTAGAAACATTGGTCAAACAAGACACAAAGAAATATTAAAACATTTAAAAGATAATGAAACTAAAATACACATGTTTAGAATGTGTGGTGGTGAACCTTTACTATCAGATAGAATGTGGGAAATGTGTGATCAAGTTTCAGATGAATACGCTAAAGAAATGAAGTTGTTTATCACAACTAACCTTACAGAATTAGAATACAAAGGACATAGTATTCATAAACTAGCAGAAAAGTTTGAGTGTTTACAACTTGAAGTATCGTGTGATCATTATGGTGATAAATTAAAATGGATTAGATACCCAATTGATGTAGATAAGTTTGAAGAAAATTTATATAGAATGAAACCTTATATTACCCACATGCAATGTACAGTAAGTATTTTGAATATATTTGATTTAAAAGAAATAGAAGAATATTACAAAGACAATTTTGGCTTAGAAGTTAGGTGGTATGCTTTGTATAGTCCAAGCTCATTATCAATAAAAAATATACCTAACAAAAAAGATATAAAATATATACCAACAGATGAAATCAAAGGCGAGTTAATGAAAGAAGAAGTACCTGAAGAACTAGAAAAGGGATACGAATATATAAGAAGTCTAGAAACTCATCGTGGTTTTAAGATACTAACATGACAGGAAAGAAAATGAAAAGACAGTACTTAGGAGTCCAAATTGATTTGGATAGAGACAACAATCTATCTGAACAAGCAAACAAACTATTAAAAGATTATTATTGTATAGAAGGTGAGACTTCCCCACAACATGCATTCGCAAGAGCAGCTCAAGCATATTCTTATATGGATAAAAAACTTGCACAAAGAATATATGACTATGCATCTAAAGGTTGGTTTATGTATTCATCACCTGTTTTATCAAATGCACCTGCACCAACTAAGAAACCAAAGGCATTACCTATATCTTGTTTCTTAACTTATGTACCAGATACATTAGAGGGATTAATTGATCATACTTCAGAGTTAAGATGGTTATCTGTTAAAGGTGGTGGTGTTGGTGGACATTGGACAAATGTAAGATCAGTTTCAGATGTTGCACCTGGGCCTATTCCTTTTTTACATACAGTTGATGCTGACATGACAGCATATAGACAAGGTAAAACAAGAAAAGGTTCTTATGCAGCTTACTTAGATGTATCACACCCAGACATTATGGAGTTTTTAACTATTCGTATTCCAACAGGTGACATTGGTAGAAAATGTTTAAACTTACATAACGCAGTAAATATTACAGATGAATTTATGAATGCAGTTAGAGAAGATAAAATATGGGAACTTAAAGACCCAAATGATGATACTGTAAGAGCAACAATGAAGGCAAGAAAATTATGGGAACAAATTTTAGAAACAAGATTTAGAACAGGTGAACCATATGTAAACTTTATTGATACAGCAAATAGATATTTACCTGAGACGATGAAAGCAAAAGGATTAAAGATACATGGTAGTAATTTATGTAATGAAATACATTTACCTACAAATGAAGATAGAACTGCTGTGTGTTGTTTATCATCTTTAAATTTAGAACTATATGATGAATGGAAAGATACATCTATTGTAAGAGACTTAATTCGTTTCTTAGATAATGTATTACAATACTTTGTGGATAATGCACCAGACACATTACAAAGAGCAAAGTATTCTGCATCACAGGAAAGATCATTAGGTCTTGGGGCGATGGGTTATCATTCATACTTACAAAAACATATGATTCCATTTGAGCAATCAGGTGCAATCAACAAAGAAATTTTTAGTTTTATTAGATCAGAAGCAGATGCTGAAACTCTTACGTTAGGAAAAGAAAGAGGAGAAGCACCTGACATGAAAGGTACAGGAAGAAGAAACGCACACTTACTAGCAATAGCACCCAATGCTAATTCTTCTATGATTGTGTCAACATCACCCAGTATCGAACCCCATAAAGCAAACGCTTATACACATAGGACAAGAGCAGGTTCACATCTAATAAAGAATAAATATCTGTCCAAACTTTTAGAAAAATATAATATGAATAAGAGTGAAGTATGGACAGGGATTGTAACTAACAGTGGTTCAGTACAACACTTGCAGTTTTTAACAGATGAAGAAAAAGAAGTTTTTAAAACGGCAGTAGAGTTAGATCAAATTAGATTGGTTGAACTTGCAGGTCAAAGACAAAAGTATCTAGACCAAGGTCAATCATTGAACATCTTTTTCCCAGCAGGTGCATCTAAAAAGTATGTACAACAAGTACACTTTAGAGCATGGGAAACAGAATGTAAAGGATTATATTATCTAAGAACAGAGGTAAGTAATCGTGCAGAAAATATTACAACGAAAGTTGAATTAAATAAATTAACAGATTACTCTGAGGTTAAAAAATCTGAAGAGGAATGTGTTTCATGTCAAGGATAGGAAGGTAGAAAACAATGGATGTACAAATTTATACAACACCAACTTGCGGTTATTGTTTGAACGCAAAGAATTGGTTTAAAGATCATGGAATTGAATACACTGAACACTCGCTAGTTAACGATGAAGATAGACTAGAGTTTTTTCAGAGAGTAAACAATGTAGAAGAAAAATTAGGAAACGGACAAGGAGGCATAATGTCTGTTCCACAAATATTTGTTAATGGCGAAAGACTTGGTGGGTTTTCAAATTTATTAGAAAACTCTGAAAAGATTTTAAGAAAAAGAGGTGGTGGATTATATAAGTTTTCTGAAACATATAAACCTTTTTATTTTCCTTGGGCTGTTGACTTTGTACAGAAACACGAAAAGGTTCATTGGATTGAAGATGAAGTTGATCTATCTGAAGATGTGACTGATTGGAAAGCTGGAAGAATGACTGAAGTTGAAAAAGACTTTGTGACAAATGTTCTAAGATTGTTTACACAATCAGATGTTGCAGTTGGTCAAAACTATTACGATCAGTTTATTCCTAAATTTAAAAATAACGAAATAAGAAACATGTTAGGTTCATTTGCTTCAAGAGAAGGCATCCACCAAAGAGCATATGCATTACTTAACGAAACACTTGGTTTACCAGATGAGGAGTTTCATGCTTTTTTAGAGTACAAAGAAATGTCAGACAAAGTAGATTTTATGATGGCATCTAATACCACTACTAAAAGAGGTATGGCACTTGCATTAGCAAAATCTGTTATGAATGAAGGTGTATCTTTATTTGCATCTTTCATCATGTTATTAAACTTCCAAAGATTTGGTAAGATGAAAGGTTGTGGTAAGATTGTAGAATGGTCAGTAAGAGACGAGTCAATGCATGTTGAAGGTATTTCACATTTGTTTAGAGCATTCTGTTCAGAAAATGCATCTATCGTTGACAATGATTTAAAAAAAGAAATCTATGAAATGTCGTCAAAAGTTGTAGAACTAGAGGACAAGTTTATTGATCTTGCATATAAAATGGGTGAACCAGAAGGTCTTCCTAAAGAAGATGTAAAGAATTATATCAGATATATAGCTGATAGAAGACTATTACAATTAGGATTAAAAACAAACTTTAAAGTAAAAGAAAATCCTATTGCTTGGTTAGAGTGGATTTTGAATGCAGCTGATCATACTAATTTCTTTGAAAACAGAGTGACTGAATACGAAGTTGCTGGATTGACAGGGGATTGGCAAGAAGCATATGGCTCACCAAAAGACAGAGTTGTATGTGATGATGATACAGGAACATGTGAGATAAAGGTACCAGCATAATTATGTCAAAGAAGATAATACTTTGTGAGCATTGCGAGGCATCGTACTCATTAAGATATGATATGGATGATGACTACTTTAAACCAAAGTATTGTCCTTTTTGTGGTGACGATTTACCAGAGGAAGATGAGTTTAGTATTTTAGAAGAGGATGACAATGAGTGATAAATTTAAAAATCCAAAAGTAAAAAACTTTACAAGTTTTTATGAACAAAAAGATACTACTGTTGATCACAGTATAGTAATTGTCCATGTACAAGAAAAGTTATCACACTCTGTACAAAGAATTATTGAAGAGTGTAAAAAACAAAACATAAAATTTTATCTTTGTAATATTGATGGTGCTTATATTGAAGATGGTTTCTTGTATCGTGCAAAAGATGATAAAGGTTTTAAATTATCTGACAATGTAGTTTCAATTATCTTAGGGGATGTACATAGAAAAGATAGTTATTTAAACTTCTTATCTGAATTAGAAAGAACAGGATGTACGATTGTTAATAGTAGAAGAACTATTGAAGTATGTTCAGACAAATATAGAACATATCTAAATTTAAAAAGAGCAGACATTTCTCAACCTAAAACAGTTTTAATTCCAAACAAAGATTCTGCTGAAGATGCATTAGAAAAACTTGATACAAAGTTTCCTATTATTCTAAAGACTACAAAAGGTTCAAAAGGTATTGGTGTTATCTTTATTGAATCAGAAAGAAGTTACAACGCAACAGTACAATTATTATTTAAAATTGATGAAGATGTTGAGTTGTTAATTCAAGAATACATAAAAACAGATGGCGATATAAGAACTATTGTTTTAAATAATAAAGTTATTGCGTCTATGAAAAGACATGTAATTGAAGGTGACTTTAGATCAAACTTCTCTCAAGGTGGAAAAGTATCTAAGTACAACTTATCAAAAGAAGAAGAAGAAAAAGTATTATTAACTGCAAAAAAAATAAATGGAAAATGGGTAGGAGTTGATTTTATTCCTACAAAGGATGGCCCAAAAATTATTGAGGTCAATCACTCACCAGGGTCTGAAGGTATCGAAGATGCATCAGGTCAAAATATTATTGGTGAACTAGTTGGACTTTGGAAAGATGAAACAACAAGAGAACATGTAGCTGAAGAATGTGGTTATCTAGAAATGTTAAACATTGAACCATTTGGCCCAATCATTTCAAAATTTGATAGTGGTAATTCTTCATTGTCTGTAATTCATGGCGACACAATTAAATATGATGCGTCTAAGAAAACTGTCACATGGACACTATTTGGTAAGACTATTACAAAACCTTTAGATCATATTAAAAAAGTAAATCTTGGTGGTCTTAGAGATTACAAAGAAACTAGATATGTTGTTAAATTAGATGTTGAGTTTGCAGGTAAAACATACGAAGATGTATTATTTACTATTGATGATCGACCAGATACTAGAACTAGAGTATTACTAAACAGGGGCTTTATGGCAAGACTAAATGTCATGGTTAATCCACAGAAAAAATATGTCTTGACAAACAAGATTATTACTGATAAGATGTTTAGGAAAAGTGATTAAACATGGTGTAATATTCGGGCCAGGATATGAAGACGATAGAATAGAACATTTAAGAAAGTGTGCTTCAATCCCAGCAAGAAAAAAAGTCAAAGTTGATTTGACTGATTATAGAATTATAGGAAATGAGATTTGGAGAGACGAACATAACAACTCTGACATTATCATTTTCTTTAGTGATAAGAAATTTTGGGAATGGTTTGAAAAGGTATATATATTAAAAGAGAAAAGTGATATAGATGAAAGTAGATTTAATGATGAAGACAAAGGTCCAAAACCTGTGCCAACTTGGAAGTAATTTATTATGAGAGTACAATCAGCAAAAGCAAAAGGTAGAAGACTACAACAGTGGTTTAGAGACCTTTTAATCAAAACACTAAACATCCATGAAGAAGACATTGAGTCAAGATCGATGGGTGCAGGTGGCGAAGATTTAATTATGGCTCGTGACGCCAGACAAAAATTTCCATATTCAATCGAATGTAAAAACCAAGAGAAAATTAATCTTTGGGAATCATACGAACAAGCAAAACAAAATTCTAAAACTTATGAACCTATTGTAGTTATGAAACGCAATAATTCAAAACCTTTAGTCTTAGTAGATGCAGAATATTTTGTATCACTACATAAAAAAAATAATAATAACAATGGGAGTAGCGATGCCGAAAATGAGAACGTTCAAATTTTGGAACGAAACGGGTCTTGAAAAAGAAACGGAACAACTATCTCTAAAGAGAGCTGTTAAAGCAATACAAGGAGATTATAAAGATCAGTTTATTGGAGTAGAATATATTACTAAAAAAGGTAAACAGATAGAACAACAAATTAAATTACCTTACGGAAGAAAATACCGTCAAGCACTAGCGGCAGAAGCTAAAAGAGCAGCTAGAAAAGCAGCAGAAATGAGAAGGTAATATGATAGGAAGAAATACATCAGGTTATGAACAACCAAGACCTAAAAAGACTTCACAGTCAACAAGAAGAAGAAGCGTTAAAATGTCTTCGATGAACAAAGCAAAGAAAAGACAATTTAAAGCGTATAACAACCAAGGCCGATAGGCCAGAAAAGGAGTATGATTATGGAAAATCCACATGCATTAATGTTAAATCAAATCGAAATCTACAAAATAGAAAACGAAAGATTTACTGAAAAAGGTATCAAGTCTGCTGGAACAAAGGCAAGAAAAGCATTAGCAGAAATTGGTAAATGTGTTAAACTAAGAAGAAAAGAAATACAAGAAGCAAAAAATCAAAGTAAGGCGTAAAGTTAATGAACGTACTTGTAATTACGGCACACGCAGACGATCTAGAAATTTCTATGGGCGGCTCAGTTAAGAAGTGGACAAAGGATGGTGGGACAGTAGATAACATCATCCTAACCACTGATAAAAGAAGAGAAGATGCTATTGATGATACGACAAGAATATTAGGACATCAAGCAATCTTTTATCCTAGTCACTTGTTAGAAACTGCAAGACCTGTAATGAATCATAAACTTGTAAAAGACATGGAACAATTTATTAATACATGTCAATTTACAAAACAATTAAAAGAATATGATTATGTAATTACACATTGGAAAGAAGATTGGCATCAAGATCATCAAACTTGTTATAATCTAGTTAGATCGATGCAAAGAAATCAACCAATGCAAGTTATGTACATGGAGTCATATCCATATTGTAACAAGTACAGTAACTTTGACCCAAATGTTTTTGTTAACATTACCGACACTCAAACTTATAAAGAAGATAGCATATTTGCTTTTGGCGATTTGTTTAATGTTGCTTGGATAAAAGGAGTAAAAGGCCTTGATACATATAGAGGTTCATTTATCAAAGCAGATTATGCTGAATGTTTTAAATTAGACACAATGATATTATGATAAGATATTTCCATGAGGTCATTGAAGAAGAAGAAAAGATATTAAATATTGGTTTAAAACAATCAAGATTAAATAAAGCAGAGAGACAAGAATTGACATTAGAACAAGAAGTTGAAAAATGGATTGAACAAAGTCTATCTAAACCAAATAAAATTTTTGGTGGACTTCCACCATGTCCATATGCTAGGAAGGCATGGAAAGATAAAAAGGTAAGTGTGTTAGAAGATACGTTTACACATGACTATGATAAACTAACATCTGGTGAGTTAGATGTTGTTCTTATCGTGTTTAAGGGAGCGACCCTTGAAAGCCTTTTAGTCGAGAAAAATAGTCTGCAAAAAAATTTGGGAAAAGGGGTCGTTGTATTAGAAGACCATCCAGATCAAAAAGAGGACGTTATGGGTTATAATTTAAATTTTGGTAAACCTGTTTTGTTTGTACAAGATAGAAAAAAATTAAAAGAAGCTGAAGATCATCTATTGACTACAAACTATTACAACAATTTTGAAAAAGAATATAAAGATGAATTACACTCGCATAAAATTATCAAAGACTAATTATTCTAAACTTGACAACGCAAGTATTGTTAAGAAACCTAGTTTAGAAGAGTTAAGAATTATCTACAAAAAATATTGTGATCATAAAAAGTTTAAAAGTTGTCAACCCCTATTTGAAAATGAGATTAGACAAAATAAAATTATGGGATATTATGACAGAGGAAGAATTATTGCGTTTACAATGTTAAGAAAACTAGATGATCTTAATATTGAAAGTTTTCAATTTGCATGGGATTATGAAGACCCAAAATTAAGAATGGGTATTGCAAGTATAAAACATGAATGTGCTTGGGCAAAAGAAAATGGTTATCATTATCTTTATCTAGGACAAGATGATAGATATAAAAAACAATTTAACGGATTTGAAATACTAGGAAAATTATAATGGACTTATATACAATATATGCAGATCATCATGAAAATATAGATGCCAAAGAATTTATAGGAAAGATGAAACCTTTCTTAGACGGACTTGTTGAATTGAACAAGATGGTATCATATAGAATTACAAGAGCAAAACTAGGATTTAGGTCTATGGACTTACCAGAGTTTCGTATCGATATGAATTTTAATAACATGCAACAATTAGATGATGCAATGACAAGTATTATTAGAAATGAAAAAAGTATAGATGATAAACATGTAAATTTTAATAAACTTGTAGATGTAGAAACAATTCAACATTTTTTATATAGAGATTACCCAGATGAAACAAGTTAA
>Ga0209631_10005840_pt1 | contig 12879 bp, 12 predicted proteins | sample COG_08_FD_184752 | JGI IMG/M metagenome (GOLD analysis project Ga0209631, IMG submission 184752) | Pelagic Microbial community sample from North Sea - COGITO 998_met_08 (SPAdes) (version 2) | ecosystem: Environmental > Aquatic > Marine > Neritic zone/Coastal water | place: Helgoland, sampling... | reverse complement strand
AGTCCAGTTAAAAAAGTTTCTTTTTCAGTTGAGAACACAAGAGCAGGCAGCGCTTTAGATTATGATAAATTAGTTATGACGGTAGAAACAAATGGAACAGTTGATGCAGAAGATGCAATTGCTTATTCAGCTCGTATCTTCCAAGATCAACTATCAATGTTTGTTAATTTTGATGACCCTCAAGAAATAGTAAAAGAAGTCAAAACTTCCGAACCTGAATTTAATAAAAACCTATTAAAAAGAGTTGAAGAACTTGAACTTTCAGTTAGATCAATGAATTGCCTAAAAAATGATAATATTATTTATATAGGAGATTTAGTTCAAAAAACTGAACCAGAAATGTTAAGAACACCAAATTTTGGAAGAAAGTCGCTTAATGAGATTAAAGAAGTTTTAAATATAATGTCACTATACCTAGGCATGGAGATTCCTAATTGGCCGCCCGATAATATTGCAGAGTTATCCAAGAAATTAGAGGAAAATAATTATTAATGAGACACGGTTTTGGTTATAGAAAATTAAATAAAACTGGTGAGCATAGGAAGGCAATGTTCCAAAACATGCTTAACTCGCTAATTAAATACGAACAGATTGTGACTACATTACCCAAGGCTAAGGAGCTTAAGCCACAAATTGACAAAGTTATTACTATTGGAAAAAAAAATATTTTAAGCAATAAAAAAAGATTATTTTCAAAGTTACAAAATAAACAATCTGTGACCAAGGTTTTTGACGAACTATCAAAAAGATATAATTCAAGAAAAGGTGGATATTCAAGAGTTTTAAAAGCTGGTTTTAGAACTGGTGATGATGCTCCTATGGCTGTCATTGAACTTGTTGATCGCAATGTTGAAGCAAAAAAAATAGATAAACCAAAAAAAACAGAAGCAAAAGACAAAACAAAAGAAGCTCAAGCAGAACCTAAAGCATTAAGCAAGTAGTACTAGCTATTATGCATGCCTCAAAAAGTTACAATTAAAAAGGATTATCATAACAGTCGTTTTGACAGGTGGTTTAAAGCAAACATTTTAGATTTACCCCAATCATTAATTGAAAAGATACTTAGGCTCAATAAAGTTAAAATAAATAGAAAAAAAATTAAAACCTCATATCGAGTTCAGTTAGGAGATATAGTTGAAATTTATGATATTTCAAAATTTAAAGTAACTAGTCGACCAAAAATTATAAAATATAAACCCTCAAGAAAAGAGGTTGATGTATATGACGATTATATTTTAGAAAATAACGATAACTTTGTTGTTATAAATAAACCACGTGGTATTGCTGTACAGGCTGGAACCAAATCATTTAGAAATATTATAGATGTTTTAAAAAATTCGAAATATTTTGAAAATACTAAACCTTATATAGTTCATAGGTTGGATAAAGAAACCTCTGGGGTTTTAATAGTTGCAAAAAATAGAGAATATGCACAGCTTTTTACTTCTTTATTTAGAATAAGAAAAATTCACAAAACATATATCGCATTAGCTTATGGAAAAATTTCAAAGGACATAAAAATTATGAAAGATAATTTAATTTTATATGATAATGGTAAAAAAAATATTCAAAAAGCTATTTCACACATAAGATTATTAAAAACTTCTTCTGACTTTTCCTATGTTGAATTAAATCCTATTACTGGCAGAAAACATCAATTAAGAAAACAACTTTATAATATTGGAAATCCTATTATTGGTGATGATAAATATTTTATAAACAGACGTGCTGATAAAATTAAAATTAAAAGTAAAAATTTATTATTGCATGCTTATAAAATAAAATTTATGATTAATAACACTCAATACAGCTTTAAAGCAGAATATGACTCAGAATTTGAAAATTTTCTTAAAAAAAATTTTTAAATCTTATTAATATTTTTTATAAATATATTAATTAATTTATCTTCAAAATTTTTTGGTCTAAGTTTTTTTTCTGATAAAATAGACGTTATTTGAGTATTATTTAAACCGCAGGGTTTGATTTTGAGATAATCTTTAAGATTATTTGAAATATTTATTGATAATCCATGAAATGCAACCCATCTAGATACACGTAATCCTATTGCAGCAATTTTTTTTCCTTTAACCCATATACCAATATTTTTTTTATCTTTTATGCCTTTAATATTAAATATTCTAAGGAATTCGATAATGCTTATTTCCAATGTATTAATTAATTTTCTTATATCTTTTTTTCGCTTATTAAGATCTATAACAAAATACATAATTTTTTGGCCGGGGTTATGTAATGTAATCTTTCCACCTCTATTGGTTTTTATTATTTTTATCTTTTTATCCAATATTTCTTTCTGATTATAACTTACTCCAGCTGTAAAAGTTTTTGGATGCTCTAAAACCCACAATAATTCTGTGTTATTTCCTATTTTTACTTCTTCGACTCGATTATTAAGAAAAATCATTGCTTTTTTATAAGGAATTCTTTTTTTACTTATTTTGATTTCTATGCTCATTTAAATTGAATTTTATCATTTAATAGACTATTAGTCTCAAAAAAACTTTAAGAGGTATACATGGCTTTACTTAAAACAACTGGTAGTAAAAAAGTAAACCTAGATTTCAATAAAGATTTTATTGATACTTTTAGTAAAAATATTGAAAATAGGAACGTTGATTTAATCAATCTTACCTTAAAAGATTTACACGAAGCAGATATTGCAAATTTAATAGAAAATTTAAGCCCAGAAACAAGAACTAAATTAATTGAAATAGAGTCTTTTGATATTGATCCTGAAATTTTTATTGAATTAAACGAGTCAATTCAAGCTGAAGTTTTACAACTATTATCAATAGATTCATTAATCAAAATAATAAAAAGACTAGAGTCGGATGATGCAATTCAAATTCTTGAAAATTTAACTAAAGAAATAAAAGAAAAAGTATTAGAAAAATTACCCCCCAAAGATAAATTTTTACTTCAAGAAGGACTAAGTTATCCCGAAGACTCTGCTGCTAGAATCATGCAAAGAGAATTTACTGCTGTGCCTAGTAATTGGACTGTTGGTCAAACTATAGATTATTTAAGAGAAGATAAGGAATTACCGGAAGAATTTTTAGAAATTTTTATCGTCGATAATGATTTTAAGCCTATAGGAACAGTTCCCTCTTCTAGAGTACTAAGAACTTCTAGAGAGTCAAAAATGAATTCTATTATGATAGAAATGCCAGTTTTAATATCAGTAGATATGGATAAAGAAGAGGTTGGTCTAGCATTCGAAAACTACAATCTTGTTTCCGCAGGAGTTGTAAATAAAGAAAATAAGTTAGTTGGTATGATTACAGCGGATGATGCTGTTACCGTTGTAAAAGAAGAAGCTGAAGAAGATACACTAAGATTAGCAGGAGTTGGAGATGAAGAAATTACAGACAGTGTTATGCTTAAAACTAAAAGACGATTTAACTGGCTTTTATTAAATTTATTTACAGCTCTTTTAGCAACCTGGGTTATTAGTAATTTTGGTGCTTCCATCGAACAAATGGTTGCACTAGCTTTCTTAATGCCGATAGTAGCATCAATGGGTGGTAATGCAGGAATGCAAACTTTAGCTGTAACAATTAGAGCAATAGCAACTAAAGAACTTTCGAAAAGTAATTTTAACACTGTTGTAGGAAAAGAATTTCTTATAGGAATTTTAAATGGAGTTATATTTGCTATTATTACAGGTATTATAGTTCAATTATGGTTTAAGGAGCAAAATCTTTCTATTCTCATAGGTCTATCAATGATTTTAAATATGATAGTTGCAGGTTTGTTTGGTATTTTAGTGCCTGTATCATTAAAAAAATTAAACATTGACCCTGCGCTAGCGTCAAGTGTTTTTGTGACTACAATAACAGATGTAATAGGTTTTTTATCTTTTTTAGGTTTAGGATCTTATTATTTTTTAAATTAGAGGTTATCTATAAGTCTTATTTTATTTAAATAGTAGGCTATAAAAATATTGTATTTTTCTTTATTATTTTGTGCATATTGCAGCTTTTTCATATTTAGAATTTTTAAGTAATCGATTTTATTTACACCAAATTTAAATAAATTTTTCTTAATGTTATTTGTATTAAAGTATTTAAAATTTTTCTTCATTTTCTTTTTTATTTCAGTCAAATGATGGTAAACATTTTTGGCTATTTCAACTTGTTTCATACTCAAGTTAAAGTTTCGTGTTGAACATGCTATACCGCTATCTTCTCGAACAGTTTTACAACTAATTACTTTTGTTTTTATCTTATTCTTTAAAATATGATTTTTTATTAATATTAATTGTTGATAATCTTTCATTCCAAGAAATATATACTTCGGTTTTATAATTTCTAAAAACCTATTAACAACATTTACCACCCCTTTAAAATGGCTTTTTCTATATTTTCCACAAAGTTGTTTTGAAAATTTATGCAAATAAATTTTATTATTAGATTTAAAATTAAATATATCATTATATGAAGGCAAATATAAATAATCTACATTAAGTTTTTCTAAAATTTTTATATCTTTTTTTAAATCACGTGGATATTTTATGTAATCTTCTTTTTTATTAAATTGTTTTGGATTAACATAAATCGATACTAGCGTTTTATTCTTGTATTTTTTTGCTTTTTTTATCAAAGAAATGTGAGCTTTATGTAAACCGCCCATTGTAGGTATAAATGATAACGATTTGTTATGTTTAATTTCTGATTTTAGAAACTCTTTTTTTTTAAATATTTTCATTTCTCACCTTCGATGATATTAATTATTATAAGAATCTTATGATAAAACAAGCAATTATTCCTTTAGCAGGACTCGGTACACGTTTACTACCTTTAACTAGTGTAATGCCAAAAGAACTTCTGCCTATTAATGGAAAGCCAAATCTTGAGTATATTATGGAAGAATGTATTGAGGCTGGTGTAAAAGAATTCATTTTCATTATCTCAAAAAATAAATCAATTATTAAAAGATACTTTTATAACGATAGCTTTTATAAAAAAATTATAAAAAAAAAAAAAGACAAAAGAATTATAAATGAATTTAAAAAAATAAAAAAATATCAAAAAATGATAAAGTTTGTATATCAAAACAAACCCAAAGGCACTGGAGATGCTGTTTTAAAATGTAAAAAATATATTAAAGATAAATTTTTTTTAATGTTATTACCAGATGACTTAATTATGAATTACAATTGCACTAAAGAAATGATTAATTTGCATAAAAAAACTAAAGGGTCAATTATTGCCACAAAAAAAGTAAGTAAAAACACGGTATCAAGATGGGGAATTTTATCGCTTAAAGATAAAAAAAAAAATTTTTTTAAAATTACAGATGTAGTTGAAAAACCTAAAATAAATGAAGCGCCCTCAAATTTTGCTATAATAGGACGGTATATACTTTCATCAAAAATATTTGTCGAATTAAAAAATTTAAAGCCTGGTCAAGGTGGTGAAATTCATATTACAGATGCGATTAAAAATTTGATTTATAAAAAGGAAAATTTTTTTGGAAATATCTTCAAGGGAAAATATTTAGATTGTGGTACAATTAAAGGGTATATTCAATCAAGTGTAAAAATTTTTAAAGGGTCTAAATGAAATTATGCATGGTGGGCACAGGGTATGTTGGATTAGTAAGTGGCACTTGTTTTGCAGATATTGGCAATCAAGTATACTGTGTAGACAAAGATAAAAATAAAATAAACAAACTTAACTCTGGCATTTCTCCTATTTATGAACCAGGTCTAGACGAACTAATAAAAAAAAATTATGATGCTAAGAGATTAATTTTTACAACCAATATAAAAAAAGCCATAAATTCTTCTGATATAATATTTATTTGCGTAGGCACACCAAGTAAAAAAGGATCTTTAAAAGTAGATTTATCGTATATTTATAAATGTGTAAAAGAAATATTTTCAAATACTAAAAAAAAAAAAATAATTGTTACGAAATCAACCGTTCCAGTTGGAACTGGTGATGAGATTGAAAAAATCATTAGAAAAAAAAAAAATTTATTTACAGTGATTTCTAATCCAGAGTTTTTAAGAGAAGGTGAAGCTATAAGGGATTTCAGATATCCTGATCGTATTGTTATAGGTTCCAATAATAAAAAAGAATTTAAAACAATGAGAAATTTATATTTACCTTTAATAAATAAAGGTGCTAAATTTTTTACAACAACAAGAAAAGGAGCTGAATTAATTAAATACGCATCCAATGCCTTTCTTGCTACTAAAATTACATTTATAAATGAATTAGCAAATTTATGTGAAAAAACTGGAATAAATATTGAAGATATTTCCTTAGGTATTGGATCAGACTCTCGTATAGGAGGAAGGTTTTTACGTGCTGGTCCTGCATACGGCGGATCTTGTTTTCCAAAGGACACTAAAGGTCTTGTATCTGCTGCTGAAAAATATAATACAAACTTGTCTATTGTAAAATCTGTAATTAATTCAAATCAGAAAAGAGTAACCTTGTTAACTAATCGTGTTCATAAAATATTAGGAAAAAATATAAAAAATAAGAATATTAGTATTCTAGGAGTTACTTTTAAACCAAACACAGACGACATGAGAGATTCTACAAGTTTAAAAATGATACCTTATTATTGCAAAAAAGGTGCAAAAGTTTCTTATTACGATCCTTCAGGTGAAAAAAAAGAATTCATGAAAATTAAAAATTGTAAATTTAAAAAAAATATAAAAGAAACATGCTTAAATGCAGATCTTATAATATTACTTACAGAGTGGGATGAATTCAAATCTATTGATTTTAAAAAAATTAACAAAAAAAAATCTTTAAAAATATATGATTTAAGAAATTTGTATAATCACGAAGAAATGAAATTAAATAGGCTTAAGTACTACTCTGTTGGCCGGCCTGATATTAATTAACCTCAAATACAGCATCAACTTCAACTGCAACACCTAATGGTAAGCTATTTACGCTCACAGCCGCTCTGGTATGGAGCCCTTTTTCATCTAATATTTTTGAAATTATATCTGAGGCACCATTGATTACTTTAGGTTGATCTGTAAAATCATTAGTTGAATTTACATAACCAGTTAATTTAACACATGATTTAATCTCACTTAAATCACCACTACAAGCTTTCTTTGCATGAGCTAATAAACTTAAACCACATCTATATGCAGCTTCATACCCATCATCTAAAGTTAAATCTTTACCAATTTTACCTCTGATTAAGTTTTTATCTTTATCTGCTGAAATTTGACCAGATATAAAAAGTAATTTACCCACTATTTTTGTAGCAACATAAGCTCCAACAGGAGCTTTTGGTTCAGGTAATATAATATTTAATTCTTTTAATCTGATTTCTATTTTATTCATTTTTTTCTACCTTTTTTTTTTACCTTGTCATATTCTTTTCTTTTTTCAATTAAAATCAAGGCATCTTCCATATTTATTTCACTTGGATCTTTTTCTTCAGGTATAGTTGCATTTAAAGATTTATATTTTATATAGGGACCATATTGCCCTTTCATTATCCTTACAGGTTTTTTGTCTTCAGGATGTTCACCTAAGTCTTTAATTAAAGATGAAGATATTCTTCCTGGTTTTGCTTCTGCAATTAGCGTTACAGCTCTGTTTAATCCAATTGAAAAGAGTTCCTCAACATTTTCCAATCTTGCTGATTTATTTTCACATTTTAGATAAGGGCCAAACCGTCCAGAGTTTAAAGTTATATCTTTCCCAGTATCAGGGTGTTGACCAATTATTTTTGGAAGTGAACAAAGAAAATTTGCTTGTTTTAGGTCTACGTTATCAACTTCGATGCCTTTAGGTATAGATACATTTTTAAGATGATCGTTTTCTTTTATTTTTTTTTTCTTTTTTTTCTTTTTCTTTTTAGAATCATCATTATCATTTACGGCATCTAACTCTTTTTCATATTGTAAATATGGACCAAATCTTCCATTTTTAAGATATATATCTTTTCCAAATTTATTTTGTCCTAATAATTTTGGTTCTGCGAGATTATATTGTGCTGCAGCTTTAGCTTTTGAAAGAGGGCGTGTAAACTTACATTCAGGATAATTTGAGCACCCTATAAAAGCACCACCTCTAAAACTATTTTTAAGACTAAGCTCTCCATTAGAACAAAGTTTACATTTCCTATCTATAGAATTATTACTCGTTCTATCAAATATTAAAGCTCCTAAACTTTCATTAAGCAAATCAAGGACCTCACGTGTTCTTATTTCTTTAACATCGTCAACGTTTTTGTAAAAATCTTTCCAAAAGTTATTTAAAACCTCAATCCATTCAATTTTTCCACTAGTAATTTCATCCAATTGGTTTTCTAGTTCAGCAGTAAAATTATAATCGACATATTTTGAAAATAATTTTTCTAAAAATGCAGAAATTAATTTACCTCTATCTGTAGGATGAAATCTCTTATTTATTTGCTCTACGTAATTTCTAGTTGATAATACTGATATAATGCTAGCATAGGTAGATGGTCTGCCTATTCCTAATTCTTCCATTTTTTTAACTAAACTAGCTTCTGAATAACGAGGAGGCGGGTCAGTAAAATGTTGCTCATCATTAAGTTTAAGAATGCTTATATCTTCACCAATCTTTACTACAGGCAGTATATTCTTCGCGTCTTCATCTGTTTCTTGAACCTCATAGACTTTCAAAAAACCTTCAAATTTGATTATAGACCCTGTTGTTCTAAAATTTATTTTTTCATCATTTGAAGAAATTAAAATAGTATTTCTATCAAATTCAGCTGGTGTCATTTGTGAGGATAAAGCTCTACTCCATATTAGATCATAAAGTTTATATTGATCTGCATTTACATACTTTTTAATGTCAGCAGGTTTACGTGAAACATTAGTCGGTCTTATAGCTTCATGCGCTTCTTGTGCATTTTTTGCTTTCTTACCCGTAAAACTATTTGGTTGATCTGGTAAAAATTCATTTCCAAAATCATTTTTAATTAATTCTCTAAATTCTTCTATAGCTTCTTTCGAAATATTAGTTCCATCCGTTCGCATATATGTAATAAGACCTGTAGTTTCACCCTCAATGTCTACACCTTGATAAAGTCTTTGTGCTATTTGCATTGTACGTGAAGCGCCAAAACCAAACTTACCAGAAGCCGTCTGTTGTAGAGTCGATGTTGTGAAGGGAGCCAAAGGATTTCGTTTGAAAACCTTTGAGTTTACGTCTTTTATTATAAATTTAGATTTATTAATAATTGATATAGCTTTGTCTATTTCTTCTTTATTTTTAAAAGTAAATCTCTCAATTTTTTTTTCGTTGTATAAACTTAATTTAGAAATAAAGATTTTATTCTCTATATTTGTAAATTCTGATGATAAAGTCCAGTATTCTTCCGGGTTGAATAATTCAATTTCTTTCTCTCTTTCACTGATTAATTTTAAAGCGACTGATTGAACTCTTCCCGCAGATTTAGACCCAGGTAGTTTTGTCCAAAGTATCGGAGAAATATTAAAACCAACTAAGTAGTCAAGCGCTCTACGAGCTAAATAAGCTTCAACTAAAGGTAACTCAATATTTCTTGGATTTTTTATAGCTTCTAAAATAGCAGTTTTAGTAATTTCATTGAACACAACTCTCTCTAATTCTTTACCTTTGAGTAATTTTTTTTCTTCCAAAACTTCTTTAACATGCCAGGCTATTGCTTCTCCTTCTCTATCAGGATCTGTAGCTAGAATAATTTTTGTAGAATCTTCAGCAGCATTAGTAATTTCTTTTAAATATTTTTTTGAAAATGAATCTATTTCCCATAACATTTTAAATTTTTTCTCAGGATCAACAGATCCATTTTTAGATGGTAAATCTCTTATATGACCATAACTGGCTAAAACTAAATAATCTTTTCCTAAATATTTATTTATTGTTTTAGCTTTTGCAGGACTTTCAACAATTACTAAGTTCATTAATTTAATTTATTTTCAAATAAAAATGATTTTGTCAATTTTTATATTTAAAATTTAACAATGTAGCGGTAATTACGTTAATTTATAACTTAATTTTGTTCTCTTTAGAGTTTTTAAGTCTAGTTATATTTTCTTTATGTGAGAAAATAATAATTATAAATGTAATAAATAAAAAATAAATTTCTGTTACACTACTCATAAAAATTGAGTATATAAAAACTGTTATAGAACTAATTATAGATGAAAGTGAAGAATATCTAAAAATAAATGAGATAAGTATCCAGGTCACAATAAACACAACACCTAATGAAAATGAAATGCCCAGTATAATTCCTAAATAAGTAGCTACACCTTTCCCTCCTTTAAATTTAAGCCAAACAGGAAATATATGACCTATAAAACATATTAAAGCTGACAAAAGAATAAAGTCACTAAAATATTTGGAGGCAATTATGATTGAAATATATCCTTTTAAAATGTCAAATAATAAAGTGACAATGGCTAAAGATTTTTTTCCTGTTCTTAAAACATTTGTTGTGCCAATGTTTCCAGAACCAATATTCCGAATGTCCTTTCCTAAAAATACTTTTGTAATTATTAGTCCAAACGGTATTGAGCCAAGAAAATATGAATAAACAAATATATAAATAATATCTAAATTCATTATTGATTGAATGCTAATTTACCATTTAAAAAAGTCATTAAAACTTTACCTTGTAGCTTTCTTCCTTCTATTGCTGTATTTTTTGATTTTGATTTTAATTTAGCAGCATTCACTGCCCAAGGTGCCTCTAAGTCTATAATACAAATGTCACCATCTGATCCTTCAGCTAATGAACCTTTTTTTATTTTTAATATTTTAGCTGGATTGATTGTTAATGTTTCTATAATCTTATTAAGACTAAGCGAATTGTTATGATACATTTCTAAAGAAAGAGGTAATAAAGTTTCAATGCCTATCGCACCTACAGCTGCTTGAGCGAAAGGCAATCTTTTGCTCTCTTCGTCCTCTGGTAAATGGTCGGATACTATCACATCTATCAGCCCGTCCTTTACACCCTGCACTAAAGCTAATCTATCTTCTTCAAGTCTAAGGGGAGGGGATAACTTTAAAAATGTTTTAAATTCTCCAATATCATTTTCATTCAGAGATAAATTATTAATTGAAACCCCTACACTAAATTTTTTTCCATTATCTTTATTTTTTTTAATAACCTCCAGTGATTGTTTTGATGAAATTTGATTTATGTGATATCTGCAAGGAAATTCACTTAGTAAACTTAAATCTCTTTCAATTATGATCTTTTCAGCTATGGTAGAAACTCCTTTAAGACCAAGTCTAGTAGCAATCTCACCATCATTAATACAAGAATTTTTAGATAACTCGTAATCCTCAGCATGCTGCATGATAAGAACACCTATGTCAGATGCATAATCCATAATTCTAGACATTAACTCTGTATTTTGAACAGTTTTGTTAACATCACTAAAACCCACAATCCCTCTACCAGAAAGTAAACCAAACTCTGTCATTAGTTTACCTTCAGTTTGCTTGGTAATTGAGGCACAAGGGAAAAGATTTACATCAGACTTATCTCTTCCTCTTCTAATTATAAAATCTACCATTGACACATTATCTATAATTGGTTTGGTATTAGGCATTGTCACAATTGAAGTAACACCACCAGCTAAAGCAGCACTGCTTAAAGTTCTAAAATTTTCTTTATATTCGAATCCTGGTTCTCCTACAAAGGTCTTCATATCTACCAATCCAGGAATTAAAATATTTTCTTTTACATCTATTACCTCACAGTCACTACTCGCATCATTTTTTTTAATATTTTTACCAATTGCTTTGACTTTACCTTTATCATTTAAAATTAATGAGCCAACTTCATCCATGTTTTGTGATGGATCGATTATTCTAGCATTTAAAAAAATTTTATCTTTCATTTATTTACAATATTTTTTTAAACAGGCCATTCTTACTGCTACACCTAATTCAACTTGTTCTTTCACTAAACTAACGTTTATGTCGTCGGCTAGTTTTGTATCTATCTCAACACCTCTATTCATTGGACCGGGATGCATAATTAGCGCATCTTTTTTTGCATAGTTTAATTTTTCACTGGTTAAACCATAAAACTCATAATATTCTCTTTTTGAAGGCAAGAAGGACCCCTGCATTCTTTCATTTTGAAGTCTTAACATCATTACAATGTCACAACCGTCTAAACCTTTTTTCATATTTGTAAAAGATTTTACTCCCATTCTCTCAATTGATTTAGGCATTAAAGTTTTAGGAGCTATTACATTTACTTCTGCTCCCAACATATTCATTAAGTAAATATTTGATCTAGCAACTCTAGAATGAAGTATATCACCACAGATAGCTATTTTCAGACCTTCAATTTTACCTTTTCTGTTAATTATAGTTAACGCATCTAACAATGCCTGAGTAGGATGTTCTCTTCTTCCATCACCAGCATTAATTACAGCACAATTAACTTTTTGAGATAATAGATTTGGCGCACCAGAGTCTTGGTGTCTAATCACAATTAAATCTGGATGCATTGCATTTAAAGTCATTGCAGTATCCATTAAAGTCTCACCTTTTTTAAGTGCAGAGTTATCCATATTCATCGTCATTACATCAGCACCTAATCTTTTTCCAGCTAAGTCGAATGAACTTTGAGTTCTTGTTGATGGCTCAAAAAATAAATTAATTTGAGTCTTACCCCTTAAAATATCTAATTTTTTTGAATTACTTCTATTTAATATAATAAACTCTTTTGCTGCATCTAATATTTCTTTTGCTTCTATGATTGATAGATTTTGGATACCAAGAAGATGTTTGGGAGAGTTTTTAATAGCTGTATTGTTTTTCTTAACTGCCATTAAAATCAACTCTATAGGCGTTTTATACTATCAGATCAAGTATTTTTTTTAGTTAAATA
>Ga0209631_10005838_pt1 | contig 12880 bp, 5 predicted proteins | sample COG_08_FD_184752 | JGI IMG/M metagenome (GOLD analysis project Ga0209631, IMG submission 184752) | Pelagic Microbial community sample from North Sea - COGITO 998_met_08 (SPAdes) (version 2) | ecosystem: Environmental > Aquatic > Marine > Neritic zone/Coastal water | place: Helgoland, sampling... | reverse complement strand
CCGGATGTAGGGATCCTGCAAAGTGATGCTGGTGGCGCCTTTCAAATAGTCCGCAAAGAGTGCTCGGTAGGAGATGCCGGTTTGGTTGTCCTTGAGAATGGTTTGGTGCGGCTGCAGGTTGAGGGCGGGGCTGGGAACTGGTGATTCTGGCCGTACCGGCGAATCGGATTCTTCCTGTTGCACTTCGAGTGCCGCCTTGTAATTGGCATTTTCCAGAGTTTCGGGCGCCACAACCTGACCCGTTGCTTTCACTGTGTATTGGAAATCAACAGGCTCAGCCTTGAACGTCTCGTCAATGATGTACAATTGGTCTTTGACCCGTTTGCGGCCTTCGATGCAGAAGTCCAACAACTCCAACAATTCGTCGTCGGTAAGCACCTTATGGGGGTAGATGATCTTGGCCATCCCGGAAAACGACTTTCGAACGGCGGTTTTGTCACGAGTGGTCAACGAACCATCTAAAGCAATTTTCGCATCCAACAAAGGCGAGTAGTCGTGGTTCCGGAGCTCACGCAACAGCTCGGCCAGGTAGTCCACAATGAAACCATAATCTTCTGAGAAGACCGAAGACTTCAGAATCCGGACTTCCCAACCCGGGATGTACATGTGCATCCGATCCAGGAAGGCACCTTTTATGAAGCCCTCTGGTATCGACTCGAAGAGGTGCGAGTGCTTGAGCATGTACGGCACGTTGTGCTTCGTGTTGCCCACAAAAGCCATCGAAGCCGTGGCTTGGTAGGTGTCTTTGCCACGGTTAAAGCTTTGGTTGGCCATGTAGTTCTGCATGATCTTCACCAAATCCCCATCGGTGCGTTTGCCGCCCTTTTCTTGCTCAAACTCGTCGAGAGCCACCACGTCCCAGTACCCCACGAGTCCGATTTTATTGCCAGTATTGTTGACGAACAAGCGCGCCTTGGAAACGTCGCCTCCGGAGACGAGGACGCCGTGTGGCGACAGCTCGGAGAAGATGTGGGACTTACCGGTGCCTTTAGGGCCGAGCTCGATGAAGTTGTAGTTGTTTTCGACGTGCGGGATGAGGCGAGAGAGCTGAATGAATTTGTCGCGTTGGCTGAAAAATTCGGGATTTAAGCCGATGGAGTGCATGAGCAAATCGAGCCACTCCTCCGTCGTGAAAGCAGCACGTTGGGTGCGGTATTCTTCTAAGTCGACGTGGGCCACTTGAATGGGCTTGAGATCGGCAATGACCCAGCGCATGTCGCTATCGTCCTCGTGGGAATAGGCCATGGTCAAAATGCACCACACACCGCCGCCGCTGAGGAGTTTTTGGTTGTGGTCTACGATAAAATCCGAGACCGGCACCCCGCGCAGGCCCAAGTTGGCAAATTCCCCCTGGTACTGGTTGCTGCGCTCGTTGAGCACCACGTTGATTTTGTCGATGATTTTGTGGCTGCCGTTGGAGCGGATTTTGTGCTTGACAATCTCTGCATCTGACCGGTGAACGTAGTTTTCTTGAATGACGGTCCTCACCTTTTCCACCCCCTCTTCAATGATCGCTTCATCATCAATGGCGCAGTATTGCCCTAGCAGGTATTCGAGCACATAAGCAGGCACTGGGTTGTTGCCTTTGACCAACGCAACCAGATTCTTGCGAACAACTTTGCCTTCGAATGAAGCGATGATTTTTTCTTTCAATGCCATTAGAAATCGGGGGTAATGAGGGTGCCGTTGGTGATGCGAACTTCTTCGAGGGGGTTCAAAGAATCCTCCACATCGAATACTTTCAAGATTACGAAGGAATCATTCGCGGCTTCAGGTGTGAGGGTAAATTCAAGCACATGCATGCGCTCGGTGGGGTTCTCAGACGTCGAATTGAGTTGCAACATCTCTTGATTGCTTACCAAAAGGGCTGCGTCTCCGTCCTTGTGCAGCGCCACTGTGACCTCGCGCGATTTGTAAGTCTGGTTTACGGCGTCGGCTTGGAGCAAGTGAACTTTCAATCTGCTCGCAACTACACGTAGGTTCGCTGGGCTGACCAGGGTTACGCCCACCTTTTGGGTGATCTCCTCCCGTTTGCGGCTGCTCTCAATGAGCGGGACGATGAGCTCTTGCAAGGCCCCACCACCGTGTACGAACTGATGGCCTGAGCCCGACTGGCGGTAGCGGTTGACGGTGGAAGAAATCACCGCATACAATGGCGCGTCGAGGCCCGTTGCCGCAGACCACGGAATGCAATAGCCTGTGGTGCCCATATCGATGGGCTCCCCCGTTACCCCCCAGCGGTTGTGTTTGTCTTCTGTGGGCGCATTTTCCAACGGGTGGCGCTCAAAATCCGAATCCACAAGCTTTCGATCATTGTACAGGAATCCATGGTCAGCCGTGACGATGACGCGTGACACACTCAGCGTGGCGTGCAAGGTGCCGACCAACTTCCTCAAATCTTCGACTGCATCTTCCACCGCTTCAAACGTGAGGTGCTCCGTAGGGCGTTTGTCCCCCACCGAATCGATTCGGTCGTGGTACACATACACCCGTTCGTACTTGAAGAGCTCTCGGCGCTCGGCTTGCTTCATAGCAAACACATCGCTCGCTTTCACGGTGATGGAATCCGTAAATTCAGATTGGAGCACCTGCTCCCTTTTGGTGCTGTCAGTAGCAATGCCATTGGCCAAAACGCCTTTGTCGGCATCCCAAGTCTTCGCCCCGGGGAGCAACATGGCCATGCCCATGCTCGTTCTGGATGGAATGTTGGCCACCATGTGCCGCATGTGGGCGGTGTTCTTGGGGTCTTGGTGCAAGGCGGCGAGCAACTCTTGGCCGGCCTCGAAGCGCAGCGCATCGGAGATGATGACCGCCACTTTTTGCTCAAGCGGAGCAATTTCCTCCGCATAAAAATTGCGCTGTAACGGCTGATTGAGCGCCTGAAAGTCGAACGAATGGTCCGCAAAGCACGCCAACCATTCGCGGTTCAATTCAACCAGGTGCTGCTCGTATGCGCGGTTCAAAGCGGCGACCAAGGCATCCATCGCCCCTAAAAAGGCCTCGCCCGATGGGATGGCTGTTTCGTCCAAGGTGCGCCGGCTGTAGATGGCTTTGCGGTATGCCCGGTCTACGACGTATCCACGCTCCGTGTACGCTTCGATGTAGTGCTCCGGTCGATCCAACCGGTAATTGCCTTGGTGTTCTTGGATGGCATTCAGGCAAGTTGCGGCTTGCGTGGCAAAGGCCATGACCGCCTCGCCACTGGTCGTCAAGGACAAGCGGAGGGTTGTGTTTTTCTGCAGGCGCTTCAGCACTTCCGCGGGCTGGGAAATGGCATCTGCAACGATGTCCGAAAGAACCCTCCACATCATTGTGGGCGTGTACTCTGCAAATGCCGCTTCGATGCCGTAGGCCGCGATGAGCTTTTCACCGTGGATACGCTCATCGGCCTGCTCCAGAACAGCGGCAAATTTTTTGCTCAGCGTCGCGTGGTGCTCCATGACGGTGAGGAGCTGCCGAAGGGCCGTTCGCTTCTGGCCATCGGTGATTTTCAAGTCGATGTACGGGTCTTGCGGAATGCCATCCAGGCCTTCGGTGATTTGGTTGTACCGGAGGGTCTGGGCCGCGCGCTCCATGGCATCTTGAGACCACGCTGACAAATGGAGGCCGGTGGATTCTTCAAACCGTGCGACCACGACTTGAGTGAGGTTAACGCCCTCGAGTTTGTTGGTGAGGGTGTTCCATTTTTTGTCATCTCCATCGAGGGCGATGGTCAGGATTTTGCCCGAAATCAGGTGCCAATCTTCTGTATGACCAAAGTCCACAAAGGCCGAGACCAAGGCGCGCTGCAATGAAGACTCGTCGAATGCCCTGCGCATCAACAGCGGCATGCACACCGACTCAACATGCTTGTACTGCAATTCTTTGATGTACTTGGCGACGAGGGGACGCATGCCGGTCGACAACCGGTGTTTTTCCATGAAGTCCGCAGCATTGTCAAGCTCCAGGACTTTCCCGGCGATCATCTCGCCCAACAACGGAAATTGCTGGTAGGCAGCTTGGTCTTTGGGCTGTTCGCCTTGCACATACACGAGTACGCGCTCCGCTTTCCACTCGTTGGCCAGCCGGTACTTCAGCGTGAAAGGGTTGCTCTCAAGTGCAGCAATCCGAATGCCCTCCAAATTCATAGCCAAAACTTCCTCTTTCGCTAGACCGTCCGCGTCGAAATAAAACAAGGCCTTGAGGTCCGGATAGCGCTGGAAGTACTGTGTTGCTTTGTCTTGAATCTCTTGGATCATGCTCACTTGATTTTCGCAACGACGTTGCCAAACAATTTGTGGTTTTCTGTGACCCCGTCGTCGAGGTCGAAGGCGATCTGGCGGTCAGCCACGTCTTTGAGCTCGAGGTCGTACGCCTCGCACTCTGCGATGTCCTTGCGGAGCTGGTCAAGCCGCTTTGCATCACGTGAGGACAAACTGGCCTCATTGGAAGCCAGCATCTGCTCCTCCTGACGCAAATGCCGCAGGTGCTCCAGCAGGTAATTCGACCGAATCTTTTCCACGGTAAAGGCGTTCATTCGGTGCATGCATACCAACACCTGGAACGCTCCCTTCTTGGAAGCAAACAACCAGTAGATGGGCTTCTTTTTGTATCGCTTGCAATGGTCCTTGAAGAAGTCCTTGACCAGGTACTTCTCCAGCGACTTGCCCAGGCACTCTTCCAGGAAGTTGACATTGGCCGTACGTGTCTCCTCTCCCCATATCACATCCAGCAGGCCATACACCCTGTGCAGCACATCGTCTGGGAATTGGCACGCACTGCCCATCAACGGCAGGATGGCATCGTCATCAATCTCAACCGTATGCCCATTGTAGCTGTAGCTCGCCACCTCCTCTGCCGTCGGCTCTGGATGGGCAATGTGCAACCCCGGCTCATCCAACCTATACCGCCCCATCATCAGCCCAACGCAGTAGGACAGGAACTGCTGCATCACCACATCCCGTTTGATCGGAAGTTCAATCGGATGTCCTCCTCCTGCACGGAACTCGTCCTCCAACGCCTCAAAATCGTCACTGTCCAACTCCTCCTGTAGAATCGTGATGTGCTTCAACGGCACCTCTGGTGTCAACTCATCCTGCAAACCATAGAGGTCGATGAAAATGCGGTTGAGTTCTTCTTCGTTTTTGTGGAGTTGAAAGAAGTTGTCGGAAGCCTTGTGAAACCAAGTCATGTACGAGGCCTCTAGATTTTGGGATATCTTAAGTAATGGAGATTGATCAAAGTCCCAGGAGTATTCGCGAGAATCCCAATCATGACGTGCTGACTCCAAAACGCTTGATGCAATGACATTTACTTTTTCACTCGATTCAAGCGATTTAAACGGAATTTTAGAGATATCGCCCGAAGTAAAATTGATTGTTGGACTGATTAACGAGACAAAGTGAGAAAAGACGACGGAATTTAAAAGAGCAGTTACATATAGAATCTGATTGTCAGGGACTAAGAAAAAACAAGAGGCGTTGTTATGGACCATCCCTTTATCCACCATTCTGAACGTAGGCATACCCGAACCAACCATAGTCCATGAGACCACTGGTTTAAAATAGCAATCTTCATTCCGGATTACTGCACCACTTTCCCGCCGGATTGAGGCCCCACCCTCACTCCAATCAATGACTTCATAGTTGTTACCAAACCACTTCCTCTGCCCTCCCCCCTTATTAACAGGAAACCACTTTTCAATTTTCTTTTCTCTTGGAAGAAAAGCAACCTCGAACCAACGCCGAATAAACTTGGCATTATTTCCGGTCTGTAATCCCACCCCAGAACGAAAAACCCCTCCAATCTGTTCCAATGTCTGAAAATGAGCGACCTGCATTCTAGAAGCCCAATAAGCAATCGGACTTCCCGGAATCTTGGAGAAGTTGGATTGGGGGATGTTGGGAAAAACTGACTTCTGTTTCAAGCACGCCGCTTGCTTCGCATGGACATTTGGCTCATCGACAAGGCGGTGATAAGTCCCCGTCTTATGCCCCCCTCCGTTTGCCAGAACAAAAGCCGTGGACTGCACCACTTCCCCGCTAAGCTCCTCAAACGTGCGAGGACCAAGATGCAGCATGTTCACGATGCTGTGATTTTCAAGCAGGTGCACACGGAGCTTCTCGTAACTCGAGAGGAACATCCAGGAATGTTGGTTGATCATCCCCACGTAGCCAGGCTTGGAGGCCTGCGCCAGCGAACTCTCCATAAAGACCGCAAAGAGGTCCGACTTCGAAATTGGATAGTGCTTATTCACATACGCCTTCAGGTCGGCGTTCATGTTCTTTTGGCCCATGTAAGGCGGGTTGGCCACCACCGAAGTGTACTTGCGCGTCAATGCGAGGAGCACTGGAATGAAGGGAGCGATGTCCGCCAGGACCGTCTCTTCGTGGAAGCTTCGGTTGGTCTGGGCCTGAAGCGCATCGAGGCGCTTTGCAATGAAGGCATGTGCTTCGCTGCTCAACTTCAGCTTCATGACGGAGCCCCGGTTTTTGGCATCCTGCATGGCCATCAAGGCGACATCCAGTTCTGAGGCGAATGGCTTCCCTTCCGCACCCAAGAAATCCCGAACCTCTTGCGGGCCAAACGGGCGTTTCTCCGGCATCGAGAAGATGTTCGGACGCACATCGCGTGTCCATACCTCTCGGTCGCTTTGGGCCGCTTTCAACAGCACGGCAAACGTGGCCAGTTGGGCTGCACGATCATCGATGTCAAGGCCAAATAGGTTGTGCTCCAAGATGGAGTCCACCGCCTCTTCGGGGCTGTAGTAACGCTCCATGTACATCTTGTACAACAGGTCAAAGCCTTCCACCAAGATGTGGCCAGAACCGCAGGCAGGATCGATGAGCGTGAGGTCTTCCACATCGCTGATGATCGGTTCCCGGGTGCCGTCCGATTCGTTCTCGACGAGGTATTTCATCTCGCCTTTCACTGGACTGTTCGGGTGCTTATCGAGCCACGCCTTGCCGGCCGTGTTCTCGACCATGTACTTCACAATCCAGTTGGGCGTGAAGATTTGGGTGGCGGCGGGGATGTCTTTCGCCTCGGCCTTCTTTCCTTTTCCGAATGCAGCAAAGACCTCATCCTTCTTTTCTGAGATGTAGAACTGGTAAAGCCAGCCAATGAGTTCCACCTTTTTGTATTCCTCCTCCGTCAGGGAGGGGTGGGTGTTGATCAGCTGCAGAAAGCCTCCATCTTGCAGCACGTCATCCGGAAGCAGGAGTTCGGTGTAGTCTTCTTGCCTTCCAAAGACGCGGCGCAGCGTGCGGTGGTTGCGGCAATAGCCCGTCAACAACTGCGCAAATGCCTCTTGGTCTTTCGTGAAATCGCCCAACAGCTTCGTGACGCGCTCCTTTTCTTCCGGTTCCAAGTAGCCCATCCCACCCTGACGGGCGCGTTGCAAAATCCGAGGCGTCTGGTCGGCTTCACTGGCGTATTCCAACTGCGCCGTCTCGTAGCCGTTCTGCGCCAGCACCTTCATCGCGACCATGCGGTTGAACCACGTGTACGCAGCCTCTTCCACCACCACGTCCATGCCCTTGCGCGCAATCGCTCGCTTCAGCGCCTTCCACAACTGCGGCACGCCCGGATCATCGAACACTTCGCCCCGCATCACGTAGCCGCCCGATACCGCCTCCGGCTCCTGGCTCGCTTCGCCTCGTTCGTCAAATCCCCAATACGCCAACCGGCGGCGAACGCCGGACATCAATACCACACGTGATTCTTGAGCGAAATTCTTGAGACTCATGGTTACTCGAGGATGATGGTTTTGTTTTCGCCCAGTTGCTTCTCCAGGTCCGCCCGAAGCTTTTCAATATAGGCGTCCAAATCCGCCTGAGAAGACAACGTCGTTGCGTGCTTCGCGGCACGATACGTCACGGTTTCAGCAACCGTCGCTCCTCCTCCACCGGATTCCGGTTTTGGAGCTGCCGCTGCGACGATTTTGTGGATTTCATCATGACGGAAATCGTCTGCTTGGCTTTCCATGGCCAGCAACCCCGCTATCGTGGTCGCCGCAGCGACGTCGGCCAGCTTGTCCGCTTTCGAGGCATATGCATCGGAGGAAACGCTTTTTTCCGAAGCCAATTTTTCAAGCTCATTCCCAATTTCATCGTACCGTTCCCTGACCCGGGTTCGCGTCGCTTCCAAAAGATTAGTCAACGCCTCTTCCAGCTCTTCTTTCGCCTTCATCGCTTGACGGAATTCCTTTGTGGGGTCCTCCAACTCCAGGAAATCCCGGACACCGGCTGCCTTGCCTTGGGCCTCAGCATCCAGTTGGGCCAAATTGCTGGCCTCATTTGCCATGAAGCTTTTCAATTGCGCGTAGGGTGCGCCAGAGCGCTCCGCGAATCCCTGCATGGCTTTGGCTCCGTCCAGGGTTTCCTTGGCGAAATTGACCCCGTCTTGAACGGACTGGAACAACCGCTTCAAATCCCGGATTTCCATCCAACTACCCAGCAGTTCCACCGCCGAATGAAAGGCTTTGCCCCACGGATGCACACCGTAATAAGTCTCTTGCAATCCGTGGTAATGGTTGCGCTTCGTTTTCAGCGCCTCTTTCAACGAAGTGAATAAGGCATCGGCATCACTCGTCTCCGGCAACTCTTCATTGAAGATGAACCGGTAGGATTCCATTACACCATCCAACAAATCCTGTGAGATGGCTTCCCCTTTCACCACTTGACACGAGGTTTGCTCAGCTGTTTTCAGGGCTTTGTTGACGAAATCCACCGGGCTGTAGCGCGGTTCGTTGTTGTACCGGAACTCGCGGTGCTTCTTCTTGACCAAGTGAACCAAGATGTCAAGCGTAGCCTCCATTTTCCACCCGAATGGATCCTTATCAAATTCACTGAAAAGGTCACTGGCATTCATTTCATCGTTGTTGCGCGAGATGACATCGTTCACCAGTGATTCTGCGTCATCCAATTCATTTGTGAGGAACTGTTGCTGGCTTGCAGCGCTCTCCCGAACCGCCTGGGCGTTCTGGGCATACGGGGCACTGAGCTTGTGTTTGCTATAGATTCCCGCCAGGTGCTTTTCAATGGCGCGCTCCAACCGCTCTTTCGGCGTGGCGCCGGTGATGTCCGAAGCGTCCAGGACTTGTTGTTGACTGATGAATCGGGTCTCTTTGAATCGATTTTTCAGAGCTTGCGCGATTTCACCTTTAAGCTGTTTGTTGCGAATCCGGAAGTTCTCGTGGGTTTTCGCCCGAGCTCCTGTCGCCCCGCCGCTGTTGTTGATGAAGTACTTATTGGTCTTGCAGAACATCACGAAGTTCTTCTTCAACACGTCGTCGGTATTGAACCATTCGTTGATGCAAACGACCAGATCCTTTTTGGTGTGGTTCAATGACGCAGCTTCTGCTGTTGCATCATCCCGCAGCAAGACTTTCAACGTAAAATCTCCTTTTTGATGAAACACCTTGTCTTCTAGTTGCTGCCGGATATTGAAATCGTTTTCTCCAAAACGAATGGACTTACGGATGGATGTAAGCTCACCAAAAAATTCCTGCCAAAACGTATCGTACTGATCTGCCAAGGCTAGATTTTGATTTTTGATCAGGGATTGAACCTCCATTTCATCCTCGTTGAAGAAGAAATAGCTGCCGTTTTCCTCCCGCACGATGCTCGCTTCCTGCAGCTTTTCCAACACCGTTCGAATCTGATCTTGGAGTTGCTTGCGGTTCTGGTCCAATTGATCCATCAACAACACCGTCAGGTTCTCGATGGAGGAGGGGAATGTCTGCCGCTGGCTGTCGGACAGGTTGGATACCATGAACAACACCTTGACCACGCGTTGTGCAAATGGCTCTTGTTGAACATAGGATAGCGAGAGTCCGTTCTCAATGGCCTTGCCCCCCGTATGGGTCAAGTTGGTGCTGAACTGTCCATTGTAAAACGCGTCAAAGGACATGAACTTGCCCACTTCCATGTCCGCATTGTCCTTCGTGGTGTAGTGCGTAATGCCGAGGACCGAGCGTTCGTTGTCTTTCACTTCCGTGACCACGAAGCCCAACTTTTGGAACGCACTGAATACGTCCGAAATTAACTTGAACTGGTACGGAACGAACGGGTAGGCATTGATGAACTCGTCGCGACTGCCATAGCCCTTGTACAGTTCATGGGAGATCTTGAATTGATTTTCGATGAAGTCCTTGTTGCTGTCAAACAACTGGCCCAGTGCTTCCATGCCGCTGCTGTTTTTATCCAAAACGCGGCGCTGGGTGATGTAGGCCGCATCGTTGCTTTGCAGGGAAATCCTCGTCTCAAATCGTCCCAAAATTTTTCCAAAGGCCTCATTGACGTTGCCCGAATTGTCGACATTCTCTGAGACCTCATCCAGGCTCTGTTGCGCCGTGCACGCCAACCAAACTTGGTTGTTGCAGTCCTTGCTGATTCTCTCGACGATGCTCTGAATGTTGAGCAGGATTTCCTTGCTATTCCCAACGTACTGCGAAATCTCATCCACCAAGAAGAGCAGGCGGTAATTCGGATCGTCTTGGCGAGTAAGGTGATCTTGAAGTTCTGGAATCAAGGTGTCCGCGATGCTCACACGTCGGTCTGGTTGCTCCAATGCTGCACGCATGGAGTCCACGTCCATATCTGGATCCAACCGCTTCGCAATTTTCAATACATCGCCCAAGGCCCATGCTTTGATGTTGTGCGCTTCTTTGGTCCAGTCCTCCTTCATCTCGGCTTTGATCGCAGCCTTGAATTCTTCAAATACACCTTTGCGATCCAGTCGCTTTTCCAATACCAGCGCCAAGGTGTCATCCACCGGATTGTACCCCCGGAACCGATTGAATACACTCAGCAAAATGCGCGTCATACGCTCCTGCACATCGCCATCATCCGACTCTTCTTCGGCATTGAAGAGGATGTCATCGCATTGGGAGGACGTTGCTCGGTTGCGCAGCAGCCTGAGTTTCGCGGGCGTGATGTCCGAATTGCCCCCCGATCGCATGCCGTCGTATCCTTCCACGGCCTTTTCCAACATGTCAAACGCGAGGGCTTGGGTATCGGCATTCAAGAGGTAGTGCACATACTTGATGAAGTGCGACTTACCCGAACCGTAATACCCGTTGATCCAAATGCCCGTCTTGCCTTGCTTGCGGTTGAGTACCGTGTCGAGCATCAGGAAGAATTGTTCAATCAAATCGTCCGTGAAGACGTATTCCTCAATTTCCGCTTTGATCGTCTCTGCTTTGCTGTCGCTTACCGTGACCGCTGGGTTGATGTGCCGGTGAATGTCCCGGTCAAAGAGTTCTTGAAGTTTCATTCTGGTTCGTTGATCAAGTGAATGGCCCGGTACAGGTGGTCATCCTGCAGCAGGTTGAACATGTGGTAGGCGCGTCCGGCCGACCCGGGGTAAAACAAGATGAGCTTGTACCCCTTGATGTGTTTTTCGAATTTGTTCATGAAGCGGCTAACGCGCAGGTACGGGTAAATGCGGCCGAAGCCTTTCATGAAAACATACGCTTTCTCGTATTCCCCGGCTGTGGCCAAATGCGCTTGAATCTTATCCCCCATCATCCCCAAAAACTCCTCGCTGTATGCCAGCTCTTTGAGGTCTTTCGCCACCACATCGGGCCGCTGTGATTCTCTTTCAAGGTAGAAATCGAGCTTGCTTCTGCCCATAAGGCTTTGGGTTTCCAGGTAAGCGCACAATTCGTCAAAAATGTCCAAGACCAGCACATCAACGTAAGTATTCGGCCGGTGCAAGCGCTCCTTGATGTCCTGGATCTCAGCATCAATCTGCCGTTCCAATTCCGGGTCGTAGGTGTACATGTAAGCCGGGAAAAACAGATCACCAGTTGCTGGATCCTTGAAGTCCGGATCGGCCAATTGCTCGTACAGTTCTGTAATTGTCATCGCTTCCTACTTATGCTTCAAAACATGCTTCCAAAAACCACCCCTCCCCGCGCTGCGTGAAGAAATCCCAGAACGACTGGGGTATACCAAACACCTTACCCAACTGATTCTTCTCGAGCAGCCCTGCATCTTTCAGGACGGTTCGGTATTGACCATTCAGCTTATCCAGTGTTAAGGATGACCATGCCCCCACGTCTTCGTCAGCTCCTGCAATTCCATCGAGAAAGAGCGCTACATCGTACGCCTTTAAGTCGCTTCCGATTCGGTATTTCTTGACCCCCAACTCCATGTGCAAGTCCAACACAATTCGGTACGCCTTGAGGCAGAGGTAAAAAGCCGCGAGTGCCTGCTCCGGCTTTGACAACGTGTAATACCATGGCCAAAACCCTTCCGGAGCGACATCATTCCTTCGCTTCAATTCACTCAGAATTCGCTTTCGAGCTCCCAAGGTCTTCACAGCCATGTGCTCATTCAACTCCTCTTCGCGTTTCAGGCGTTCGTGCGCATCTGGCGCGCCCATGATCCCTTCCAACGCAAGAAGCTCCTCGAGCAGCAACCCACCGGCAGTAAAATTCGCGTCGTAAATGGTCGTGTTTTTGGTCAAAGCCTCAAGTCTTGGAGTGGGAGGTAAATTACCTATACGACTACAAACTCAACTTAATCAATTCCAAATACTGTCCACATTTCGTCCACACCTTCTGCACATGGAGAAGTGGAGATGGAGGCGATGAGAAGGGTGGGCTGTTTGGGTTGGCTTTCATATCTACACCTCCACGCATCTATAAAAACAAAAACACTTTTTGACCGGATGCTAAAACCAATAATTTTCTGCGTGTTCTGGACATCGGATACAATTTAGGTCATCCCGTTTCGTGTCCAGTTTTTCCAGACCACCACTACTCATACGCCAATTTCGTTCAGAGGAACCTTTGAGCATCGCCCAAGAAACCGGAGAACGCGAGGAGAAACACCACGGAGTAGCTGCAACCTTTCGGAGGTTATAATTACCGTACCTCTCTTGGCGCGGCTCG
>Ga0209631_10005831_pt1 | contig 12885 bp, 14 predicted proteins | sample COG_08_FD_184752 | JGI IMG/M metagenome (GOLD analysis project Ga0209631, IMG submission 184752) | Pelagic Microbial community sample from North Sea - COGITO 998_met_08 (SPAdes) (version 2) | ecosystem: Environmental > Aquatic > Marine > Neritic zone/Coastal water | place: Helgoland, sampling... | reverse complement strand
CCAATACATCTCTCAAGGTGATGATTCTGATGTCTCTGTTCGTATAGAAATAGTCGGAAGAGGAGCAAGTGGATTCAACTACGATTTACAACTGGTACCATTAAAAGATGCAAAAGAGGGCGATTTACAAACAGAGTCAAATGGTCTTAATATTCTAATTGCTGAAAGAAGCGTTCAATACATTGATGGCACTACATTAGATTACAAAGAAACTCTTATGGGAGGAGGATTTGCATTTGATAATCCGAATCCTCTTTGGATAGATGATTTATCTCAAAGTGTAGCAGACGTTATTGCTGAACATGTCAACCCTGCTGTAGCTTCGCATGGAGGTCATGTAGATCTGCTAGGCGTCGATGATGGTAAGGCATACATTGCTTTTGGAGGAGGCTGTCAAGGATGCGGAATGGTAGACGTGACATTGAAACAAGGCGTTGAAGTGATGATTACAGATAACGTCCCAGGTATTTCTGAAATTATCGACACTACTGATCATGCGGCTGGAACTAATCCGTTCTACTGATTAGAATACCATCTGTACTTCGTCATCATCGTCTTCATCACTTGGTGCAGGTAAAGCAGTTTTCTGAGCACGATTGAATGCTTCTCTAACTCGCTCCTCAATTTTCCTAGCATCGTCCAATAAATCCTGAATCGGAATTTCTCTATCTAATAATTCACTTACACCTTCAACGGCAATAAGAGCTGCTCTGGCGTCAGGATACATAGGGTTACATTCAGCCAACAAGGCAGTTACAGAAAGGCCACGACGTTCCCCTTCTGCAATTAGATACCCTGCAATCCCTGAAACTATTCCCTGTTGTATTCTACGTATTCCTGCGTTATCGAGTTGTTCTCTACCAACTTGATTGGAAGAAACGCCCCATAACTCACCTTCTTCTTTTATTCCAAGTTCATTACTAATTACTCCATCTATCACAATTAATCTATCAAAACCACCTTTGGTGAACCACTGTAATACAGTCTCTGCAAAATAAATATCTTTTTCATTCGGAAATTGTATTTCAGAAGTGAATACTCCCACCCCCTCTCCCTGATATACTCTTACTGGATGTTTTGGTACCGAATCATGTATCAAAGCAATCGCTGGAAATTGCGGATGTAGCACTGTACCCATAACATCTAATTTTAGAGATGAAATCAAGTGTGAAGTCGCAATTACCCCTACTGATCCTACAGTTGAGAAACCACATATTGCAGTTCCTCCGAGACGACTGGGGTCCGCTTCGGCGTGTAGAACCAAAGGAAATCCTGTACTGCTATCATCTTCCATGTACCTCGCAATTAGTAAAGTATCTTAAATCTCACACTTACAAAATCACTTTTTGTTAAAAAAATATACTAGGATTTAACTAAATTGACTCTTTCCGATGGTATATGAGTCAAAGTGGAAACTCTGGAATTGGTCGCATTTATATCAAGGTTGGAAGCGATATTATTGATTTAACAGGAACGGCTAAAGAAGTTCAAGAAGATTGGTTAAAAATTAAGGATGAGGTTTCTTGGGAAGGAAAACTGTTAGCGATAAAAAATGCAAGAGATTCTGCTGTACAAATTGCGGCTCAAAGAGCGGTTCAAAGTGGAATTCCTGAAAGAGGTTCTGCTTTCAGAAGAGTATTAGATTCATGCGATATTGAGAAAACAGGAGACGTCATTCTTGCAGCGATTCATTATCTAAGATTTGTTGAAAAGGAAACAAATACACCGCCAAGAGAATTGAAAAATTTAGTTTCTCAATCGGGAAAATGGGACAAAGAAGATGTCGAAAAATGGAATCTTTCACTCTATATCAATCGAATGTTAGAAGGTGGCGTTACTGGTAAAAAACAGGAGCCTTTCTTAGAATATCCTACAGGTATGCCAAAGAAAAATAGGTATGTGGTTCTCACAGATGCTGGACGGAATTATCTGGAGAGTTTGACACGTGTCTGATAAGGAAGAAAGAGAAGATTGGTCATATACATCTCATATTGGTAAAGATTTGAGAGGAGTTAATCTCTCTGGTGCTAATCTGAAAAGAGCGGTTTTTGATGGGGCAGATCTTGAGGGAGCAGATCTTTCAGGTGCTGATATGAGGAGGGCCTCTTTCAAGGGTGCTAATTTAATGAAGGCTGCATTCGATAATGCAGATATGAGAGATGCTATTTTTATTAAAGCTAAAATGAATCTTTCAAATTTCCAAGGGGCTAAACTTGAGGGAGCTGATTTGAGAGGAATTAGGGGGAGATACGCCATATGGAGAAAAGCGAACTGGTGGGATGCTAAAATGGATGATGGATTAAGAGCCGCGTTGACAAAAAAGTGGCCTAAAGAACAATAATTACTCTTGAATCTTTGAAAGGCCTTCACGCATCCACTCAGGTACTGATACTTTCTTAGTTATTTCATCCATACTCGTACAAACAGTGGTTTGTACTGATGTCCAGCACAAAATTTCATCTTGATTGAATATCTCAAAGTCCCAAGTTATTGAGGTGTTTCCGATTCTCTTTATTTTCAATTTACAAGTTGCTGTATCTCCATAGCTAAGAGGATGATGAAAATTTGCTTCGCTGTGAACTAAGGGGAAACCTAAACGATGATTTTCAAGAACTTCATTATAATGAATACCGCAAGTATACTCCCATGATTCTTCATAGAAGCGGTGCGCTAAATCCCAAAATCTAGGGTAATAAACAATACCTGCTGAATCTACCATTGGGAAGTCTATTCGCCTAGAAGATAAGAATGTCATAGTAAATGGTAATAGTTTATTGGTTTGAAATCTATGGAACAACAATCTAGAAATTATTATTCTTTTAGTGCACACTAAGAAACGTAAATGGCGGACCCACCGCGATTTGAACACGGGTTTAAGGCTCCGCAAGCCCCAGTGATATCCAGGCTACACTATGGGTCCAATAGAACTTCGAGAGAAGGTTCATCTTTAATTCCAACGGTGATAAGTTGGAGAGATTTACATATCCAATGGAAGGATTGTTTTCCAACTTGGTTGGGCCAATTTCTTAGATTTAGGACCGTCTCTTGGATTAGGAGTTTTATGTAAAAGAACACCATGCATGCCATCTACATTGAACTTAACTCTCAACTCAAGCATACGATCTCTTTCTATTGTTGCCATCATATCTGAATCTAGTTCAAATGAAGTTCTTGAAGAATCATCATCTTCATTCTGGATACTAAGGATATTGTCATTAATATCTGCACGTGGAGAAAAATCATAATCTCGAGGATTGCTCATAATGACTTTCAAATCTGCAATAAGTCTGTCACGAATTGAGACTTTGGTTATCTGCATCTCTTTGACCATGGCCCTGCCATGGAGAATTACTTGAAAGGCCTTCCCACTATTGAACGAAGATTTAAACTCCAATTTCTGCAACTCTTGGAGTCAAAATTATAAATTCAACTTCTAAATTCCAATCATTACCTGTGTCGGGGTCGATACCATCTACGGGTAAATCAGGATCACACTGATCTGCCGTAATAGTCCATATCCATTCACCCATACCCCATCTCTGACCAGGTTCATTAAGTAAAGAATAAACGATATCCTCGGCAGAATCTGCTTGAATGTTGTAACCACTTTCTGGAATCTGGTTCAATCCATCATATGAGATATAAGCTGAAGCGTTTTCTGTAATATTGTCATGAGTTGTTGAAGTAGATGTTTCCCAACCAGTCATTGGTAAATCGACATGTATGGAAAAATTATCTTCAGGCCATAATAATGGTATTAATTCCCTATCTAATATTAATGAAGCATTAAACTCGATAATTCGAGCATTAAGGCCGGGTTCATGAGTGAGTGAGACCGATTCACCTTGTTCTAGATAATCAGACCAAGAGTATGTGATTTTTTCTTCTTCCCAATATACATAAAATGTCCTAGAAATTACCATAATTGTCCATTCTTCGGATGAAATGCCTCCTTTATCATCAACTACAGTCAATATTCCTGTTTGATTACCAGCTACTAAAAATTCTATCTCGGCTGTAGAAGATGTTGCATCAGCGTCACGAGTTGGGTCTCCGTCGCCATCACTATCATATGTCTTATCGAAATCCCAAATATATTCTAAACCACCACCTTCTGGGTCGAAAGAATCAGTGGCATCTAAAGTTGCTGTTTCTCCTGTTTTAACAAAACCAGGAACTTCAATAATAATTGAGGGAGGGGAATTTACAAAAATCGTCATTGAAATTGAATCTGATTCACCTAAGTCATTAGTGACTGTTAGCTGAACTTCATGATTTCCTGGGTTTTGGAAATAATGACTTATTATTCCTGATTTAGTTAATCTTGTTTCACCGTCACCAAAATCCCAATCAAAGTCTACAATTATTGAGGGGGAAGGGGAAGTTGAGCTTCGGCCATCAAAATTTACAACATCACCAACATTAATTTCATTTACATCGGAGGAAATTTCTGCATTTGGTGTCGTCGAAGAAAGTCCGGTACAACCGGCAAGAGAGACTAATAAAATAATACAAGATACAGAAAAAGTTCCAACCTTAGTTGACGACATTGGGCGCCTGTGCACGATATGGTGTTCATAGCGATGTTGGAAAAACGTACTTGAAAAATATCAATAATATATGATTTGAAAGATACGGACGGATTAGTTCATGGGGGGAGAGTGTTTCGAATAATCATGGCTGGGGAGATTTTTGATGGCTTCCGAGTTGTTGGATTTGATTTAGAAACCACGGGTTTTGATGTTAGAAAAGAAAGGATTGTCGAATATGCATTAATTGGCAGTGATGTAGATGGAAGTGACATAAATCTGCAATCACTAGTCTACCCCGAAAAGAGAATACCTTTCGAAGCATCGAATGTTCATGGTATTAAAGATCAAGATGTGAGAGACTCGGGTAATTTCTCTGAACATATTGGCGAGATATCAAAAATAATTAATGATTCAATCGTTGTTGGACATAATATAATTAAATTTGATTGGAAGATGCTGGAGATGGAGTGTTTCAGAGCAGGGGTAGAAACCCCTAAGCCGAGAGCAATTATTGATACTTTAGTTATAGCTAGAAAATTGAAAATTCCCGGTAGGCATAAATTAGGGATATTATGTAATAAGTATGGAATTGATTTGTCTAATGCGCATAGAGCGGATGCGGATGCGGGTGCAACTTTGATACTATTATGGAAGATAATGAAAGAAAATCCTAGATTTTTTAGAGGTACTATTGATGACCTACAAGACTCTTTGGCCGGTGTAAGAAGAGAAAATTTACTTGGTCCAGGGCTTGAAGATCTGGAACCTGTACCTCAATCAAGGGGATTATTGAGAATAAATAATACTGAGATTATTATTGCCTTTGGAAAATACAAAGGAAGGAGTTTAGATGAAATTAATAGGAACGACCCACGATATCTGAATTGGTTATTTTCACCCTCAAGCCCTATTGAAAAGACTGTTTGTGAGAAATATAAGCATTTATTCCAAGGCTAAACTTTTCTTTTTGATTCCAATAAAGGGGACCAAGGGAGAACCTCGCTCCAGTCGCCTAAATGAATTATCTTTCCTTGTGATCTCACGCTTCCAAGGAATACTGGCCCTTCATAATCTGAAGAAATTAATTCCTTTATCTGAGTTAATGCTCGGCCTTTGATGAGGGCTCCGAAACTTACATCTGAACTTGTTAATTCTCCATGTATGTCAACTGGTGCTTGTCGTTCAAACCTTGCAGCACCTGAAATTTCGTCGAACTTTATTATCCTGACTACCTCGTCACGGAATGTGTTCTTGTCAGAAAGGTGTCCTTTATCTCTAGATAACCACCAATCGGGGCACCATGCTTTAAATTCACAAAACCCACAAGACTCTTCACTCGGTGTTGATTCTGGAGGGTAAATAGTTAATTTCATTTCGTTCCAAGCTAAAATTGCATCGTCCAATACAAAATCTCCGTCTGTAGAATATATTTTCTGATTAGATGAATACCATCCTTCAGCAGAAACTGAAGGATGATTTGGTTTGCTTTCTTTCAATAAATCTCTATAAAATAACAATTGCCTAGTTACTTTCTCGCTAAGAATAGAATTGGGTGGTTTTCCAGTTTTTAAATCTGCAACTATCCAACCTTTAGAGTTACCATCTTCATCTAAATCATCGATTAGTAGATCTAGTCTGCCAATTAATCTTCCATCATTAGAAATTAGAGACTCTTCATTAGAAATAACAATTGATTTGATTTCGTTCCAATCTTTGATTGTTATTTCAGAAAATTTCTTACCCGCAAACTTTGTTTTACTAAAAAGAAGATTGAGGGCTCCAACTAAACCTTCTCTCGCCTTTCCAATTGATTGAGATTTCCAACTCGGACGACGGGGGGTATTAAGGAAAATTTCTTTTTCGATTAACCATTGTTTATCGATTGTTTTTTTCATAATCTTCGATAGCCAACCAACTTCAGAATCGTCATGACCTGTAAAATCCAAATTACAAATTTCTTCCATAGAATTATGGATGACATTTCCTAATGACGCAGGCATAGATGCTTTACGAGGTAAACGCTGTCTAGATAGCCAATATTTCCTTGGACATTCTTCAAATCTATTCCATGAAGATGGAGATAATTGGTGTTGTGAAGATATTTCGACCACTATTTCGCCCCGCCTGACTATCCGATGTTACGCTCGTGGCGTCATAAGGATTAACACCACCGGCTATTACTATCTAGCAATGACGTCACAACCGGAGATACAGTTTGATTCTGAAATTGATATTACAGGAGCACTCGTAGTCAATTGTTTTCCTTCGCTAGGATTTGTTAGCAGCATCGTTGCACATTATTTAGTTGATAAATTAAATCTGAAATTAGTTGGCGGTGTAAGGCACCCTGCTTTGCCTGCAGTTTGTTTGGTACAGGAAGGAATGCCTTTGCCTCCTTTGAGATTTTATGCAGGAGAGCCAATTTGTAATATGGAAGAGTGTAACAAAGTGGTTCTAATCGCTTCAGAGATTCAGGTTCCTGCAGACATGTGCCTGCCTCTATCTGGCGCGTTAATTGATTGGATTAAACAATCCAATGCTAGTGCCACGATAATGATTGATGCTTATTCGCCAGGTGTTGAAAATAAGCATACAGTTTTCGATGAAGATGATTCAGATGGATCATTATTAGGGATAGGATCGATAGAAGAATCCCACAAAATGCTGAATGAATTAAAAATTCCACTTCTGAAACAGGGAATTATTGGAGGAATGACCGGAGTGATGATGGGAGAAAGTAGAAGAAGATCAGTGAATAGTATTGCAATGTTAGCAGAGGCTTCAGGAGAGTTCGGAAATGGTACGATACCTGATTCTAGAGCTGCAGCAAGAATAATCAATTGTCTTGATAAATTACTTCCTGCAATATATCTAGACTCTGAACCGTTAATGGTAGAGGCGCAAAGGATAGAGGAACAGATTAGAGAAATGATGGCTTCACAACTAAACCCAAGCGCTGAACAAGCAACTAATGAAGCTTCAAACATGTATGGTTAATTAGAAATCCATCAGAGATTTTTGAGCGTTCTCTTCGGAAATATTTGTTACTTCTTCTGCTTCTAACATCTCATTTAACTGACTCTCGTTTATCACTTCAACTCCAAGTCTATTAGCATTCTCAAGTTTTGAACCTGCTGAATCACCCGCAACTAAATAACTCAGATTCTTGGAAACAGAATTTACAATCTTACCTCCATTTGATTTTATCAATAATGCTATTTCTTTACGAGAACGTGTCAAAGTCCCAGTTATACAAAATGTATTCCCGATTAAAGAACCGTTTGACAAAGGCTTTGCTTCAGAATGAATTTCTAGATGTGATTGGAGTCTGCGCACTGTGTCCATCCTAATTGCCAAGCCATCAAGAATCTGGCTTGCTACCTTAGCTCCTATACCATCAATTTCAATTAATTGGTCAATTGCAGAATTATTTTCTACAATTTCTTCATTTCTTTTGTTGACTAAAATTAAGAGGTTTTCTATTGATGAGACTTTAGTCGCAACAGAAGTAGCTAACTCAGGGCCTATCCCCGGAATACCGAGAGCCGAAAGGAACTTACTTAGCGACATTTTCTTACTAGATTCTAATTCTCTTATGACATTGGAAGCAGATTTTATACCCATTCTTTCAAGACTCGAGATATCACTAACTTTCAATTCATAAAGATCAGGTAAAGACTTCACTAGACCTTCTGAGCATAATTGTTGGACTAATTTTTCGCCAACTCCATCAAGTTCTAGTGACCTAGCCCAATAGAGTACAGTTCTCTCTAGACGTGATGGACAATTCATATTTATACATCGAATAAATGCACCATCATGAGTCAAATTCGTTTCACATCTTGGGCACAAAGTAGGAATAACGATTTGAGAATATTCGGGTAAATTTTCATTGAATTGTGCACCATCTGAATGGATTCTACCTTCAATATCTGCAATTGTTGCTTTACCAATGACTGCAACTATTTTTGGTATTACATCCCCTCTCCGAACTAACTTTACCTTATCACCAATTGAAATTTTTAATCTATCGACTTCTCCTGAATTGTGTAAAGTTACATTTTCAACGGTTACGCCAGACACAGTGACTGGTGCGACTCTAGCAACTGGAGTCACTGTACCTGTTCGACCTACCTGCCAATCAACATCCATTAGAACAGTACTCGCCTCTTCAGGAGGGAATTTCCATGCAAGAGCCCATCGAGGGTGATGAGCAGTCATTCCAAGAGAGTCTCTCTTAGATAATAAATCAAGCTTAATCACTACTCCATCTATTTCCCATTCTATGCTATCTCTTTTTTCGGTCCAATATTCTGTAATAGAAGAGATTTTTTCAGTTAATTCTTCAGTGTTATCCGAATTAACAACTGTATTTCCTGCAATTTGTATCCCATTAGATGAAAGCCATTCGTTGGAATCAGAATCATAATTAAAACTTGGAGGCATAGGGCTGTCTGGATGCTTAGAATCTAGTCCCGGAAATCTGACGTCGTAGGCAAGAAAAATTAAATCTTCAGGCTTGGCTTTACCAGATTCCTTTGTTTTTTGCCTGAGACATCCAGCGGCGAGATTACGAGGATTGGGAGCAACCGAAGAATATTTTTTCCGAAAAACAGATAATGGCATTATTACTTCACCTCTAATATGGCAATCCCCTCTCCAATTAATGGATTCTGGAACATTAGAAATTCTTCTAGCATTGGCAGTAACGTCTTCTCCTCTTGTACCATTCCCTCTCGTTGCGGCTCTAACCAACCTACCTCTTCTGTATTCTATAGAAAGTGCTGAACCATCAAGTTTTGGCTGACAAACAAACTGTTTTCCACTAGCAGTTGTTTCAGAAACAAAATGGTGAATTTCCTTTATTGTAGTTGCCTTATCTAGGCTGCGCATAGGAAATAAGTGGGTAATTTTTTTACTGCCTGGAACCGAATCTGAACCCACCATTTCAAGTTGAGGGTTATGTGGATCTAATCTTTTCAATTCAGCCCATAGAGAATCGAATTCGGTATCGGAAATTTCAGATATGGCCTGATTGTAATACAGATTTGAATAGTATGAAATTTGCTTAGCAAGCCAAGAAACAAGCGACTGCTTATCTCCGCCGGACGGTCGCTCACCAATCATATCTATTGAGAAGGGGGGTGCGACTTGAATATGCGTATTGAGACTTCAGAAATGTCTTGCATAAGCTGAGGAAGAATGGTGGGCCAGCCAGGATTTGAACCTGGGTCGCGCGACCCCCAGCCGCGAAGTATAGACCAAGCTAACCTACAGGCCCTGTAATTCAATGGGGGTTCTTTGGGTTCAAAGCCCTAACCTAAGTGTAAACTCAGTTTTCACGGGCAATGCTGAACGGTGCAACTTCATCGATTAAATCAATATGAGCAACAAACATTCTACGGCAGCAATATCTTTCCATGCCTAAATTGTCTAAAACAATTTTCGCATCTTCTCCATTTACTACTGCTTCTTTGTATTCTTCGTACTTGTGGGCAATAACTTTCCCACAACTCCAACAACGGACTGGTATCAACATATCTTTTCACCTCACCTGTATGATTTCTGCCATTTGGCACGGGCACCACGACCCATTTGATGTTTAGGTTCTTTGCGTCTTGGATCATTTACGAGAAGACTGCGATCGAATCTTAAGTATTCATTCCTCAATTCTTCGTCCTCTGCAAGAGCTCCGCCGTTCCATTGAACCAATCCTCGAGCTATAGCAGTTCTAATTGCATCTACTTGACCCATTTGTCCTCCGCCTTGAACGTCTACGACAATATCTACGTCGCTTAAACGGCCCATTGCTTCAGCAATTTGTACTGGTTCCAATGCTTTACGACGTGCAAGAGCAGGTTCCATAATGTGGATAGGTTGGTTGTTAACTCGAACACGCCCCTTTCCTTTACGAACGGTAGCACGCGCGATAGCAGTCTTTCTTTTACCACTGGTTTCAACTGAAATTTTACCTTTTCTCTTAGCCATATTTACTGACCTCCCCAACGTGTCGCATCTACACCTAGTGATGATGATATTTCTCCAAGTCGAACAAACTTGACTGGTAATGGACGATCTAGAGCAGATGTATCGCCCCATGTGTGTCCCGAAGGTAATTCTTCTCCTGATAGATTGGCCGGACGGCCTATCATCACTCTCAGATCCCTAACTGCATTACGGCCACTACTATTCTTCTGGTAGGGTAACATTCCTCTAACCGTTCTCTTCATTATCTGATCGGGCATTCTAGGGAAAAACGGCCCTTTGCGAGGATGATTTAATTTATACTTAAAATCATAATCTGCTATTACACGAGCTCTCGGCCCTGAAACAATAGCATTTTCAGCATTCAGAACAATTATTCTAACAGGATTGCCGGCTTTCCTAGCAGAAAGTAATTGTTTTGCAACTACACTAGCCAGTCTTCCAAGCACCTTATCAGTAGCGTCGTACACTATAGTTCCGGATTCATCCAAGGATTCTCACCCCCGATCCTTCTGGGTTTTCATTCATTAGTTCACGAATCGTGATTACACGTCCGCCTGCGTCTTCAATTTTAGAGCGGGCTCCAGAACTGACACTGTATGCTGCGACGTTAGGCTTACCTGCTACTTCTCCACTTCCTAGTAATTTACCAGGAACTAGGACCATTCCTTCATTCGCTGCGTATCGCGAAAGACGGCTTAGGTTCGGTTCAGCCCAATTACTGCGACTGGTTTCCAGGCGCAATGCAACGTCTCGCCATAGTGCAGAACCTGTTGACCTGCTCTGGGCCTTTAAATCACCGATTAAGGTGATTAAAGCCGCGTTGGTCTTTCTGTTGTTCTTACTCATATAACTCCCTCGACGTTTCTTAGGTATCGCGGCCACCTGACGACCTGTTATGAATGCTACTACTCGTCAAGTGGGTAATTCGTTGCACTGCGGCCAAGGTGGTTGTTTAACGAAATACAGTTAATTACAGACTTCAGATTTAAAGATTATAATGAAAACCCGTCTCTTTCATCATCATCATCAATACCTGCAATCCTTGTCTGACCTTCGGAATCAACGAATGAACCTGCCTTTACTACTGAACCATAAAGTCCTGACTCAGTGGATGAGGTTCGGTTCAACATACTCTCGCCAAGTGAATTACTCAAATGATTGATTATTGACTGTAGAGCTTCCATTGCTCGGTCTCTTTGATCTGCACCTATTTCATGATCAGAATATCTTGCCTCTTCAAATATCGAGAACAATGTATCTAAATCTTCAGGCGGAGTTATTCCGCCTAACATTGTATTTACAGCATCTTCGAACTCTCTGGTGGTTTCATACACCTTCTTCATAGCCCCTCTACTTCTGAAGAATCTAACTAATTGCTTGTAACAATCAAATATTGTTGCTATGTAATCATTAGAAGCTTTGAGAGACATTAACGAATCTGTTAGAATACCGCGAATAATTTCAATTCTTCTTCTTTCATTGTAATTTCTATACATTATTGCGCCAATTAATAGAGCAAAAGAGAATACAATTCCAAGTACTGTAATAACTCTAAAGGTCCAGAAATTCGTGTCCGAAGAAGCAGCAATATCTCCGAGTATAATTGTGGGAGTGCTATTCAAAAATTCCTCTTGGAAGAATGCCGATTCTTGGAAGTGGACTAACACTCTCCATTGACCGTTCACAGCGAGTTCGTTCCCTTTTGTTTCACCGGGTACTTCTTTACCGCTGTAAACAAAGCTGAAATTGGCTTCACCCTTTTCATTTGTGACAGAGTATTCTACATTATTAGTTACATAACCGGTCCCATTCCAGTATTGGAAAGTGAAAATGACCGTCTCACCCTCTACAGAAACATCAAGTCTATCTCGAAGTATTGATACTTTACCAGTTACAATATCTCCATCTTGATACCCTTCTGCTCTTGCCCAATGGTCTTTCAACAGAATATCGACTTTACTTCTGACAAGTACTTCTATATCCTCGTATGAACCATTCACAACTGGTGTTGTTTCTGCTTTACAGCCACCTGGTAATTCTTTTGTTGGTTCATATGCAATTCTGATTGTTCTAAAACCTTCAAGTTTCTGACCGCTTGGCTCTACTCCTTTTCTACTAGGGTTATCATCAGGATCTCCAGAATACCATTCAATTTCTCCAGTTCCATCTTGAGTAATTGCTGTTGCGAAAGGTCTGGTGTTAGTCTCAGGATCTAGATAGATGTTGAGGCACTTACCTCCAACAGGGTTGCCATTAACTTGAGCTAATTTGGCATCTATATGGAATGACTCTTTCAAATAAAGTACTGGGAAAACAGTACCATTCTCAAATCTAAATGTATCAATATCTGTTCGGAAAGGTCCGA
>Ga0209631_10005818_pt1 | contig 12912 bp, 11 predicted proteins | sample COG_08_FD_184752 | JGI IMG/M metagenome (GOLD analysis project Ga0209631, IMG submission 184752) | Pelagic Microbial community sample from North Sea - COGITO 998_met_08 (SPAdes) (version 2) | ecosystem: Environmental > Aquatic > Marine > Neritic zone/Coastal water | place: Helgoland, sampling... | reverse complement strand
TGTCCAAATGGAATAATAGTTAATTTTAAGAAAATATTTTCTTCAGGCTTTATATCTCTATCGTCATAATAATTTTTATTATATTCAATTGAAGCTGCTAAACAGTCGTTTTTGTATTGATACATTAAATTATAATATTCTGTTAAATCTTTTGTTTTATTTTCTCTCGTTGAAAACACTATATTATTATAATTATTTAAAGCATATTTGGTTGTATTAAGTAAATATGAATTTTTATTTAAAGTGTTATTTTCGTTTAAGTAATCAAAAGATGTTACAAAATTATTTAAACTAAGTTCAGCAATAAAATTTTCATAAACAGTATCTTTAATGTTGTTTTTAGTTGAATTACTGTACTTCATATTAATAAAATCGTTGGGATTATACGTAATTTCTCCAAATAAATTGGATGTTTTGGCCCCTAACTGGTTACTTTGTGAAAGGTCATCATTCTCTTCAAATCTTAGATTATTAGCGATTTCTAAACTAAAATAATCTCTGGAATTTTTTTTATCAAAAATTGTAAAATCATTTCCATAAGATAATGAAATTCCTCCTTCAATTGTATCATTTCGAGACAATCTTTCTAGATTATAAATATTAGTTACATCAATTTTGGTTTCTTTTGTTCTCATATCCTTTGTGTTATTTGGACTTATTTTAAGTGCAAGTTTTGGTTTTAAAATATTTTGAAAATTATCGTTATCTTTTATCAATGGTAATGATGAATTATATTGAAATAATCCAGAAAGATAAAAATTTTCATCTTCTTTAAAATCTTTAGAATTTTGAGTATCTGAATTTACATTTTTTAAAATAAAATCATAATTATTATAAAATCCATTGCTTGTTATTCTGGGGCTAGAATTAAAAATCAAATCATTAATATTAGTTTTTTCTAAAACATTTGTTTGATAATTTCTAATAATGTTATTAGATCTAAAAGAAAAGTTTCCATTTAAATTAGTATTGTTTTCAATATCTTTAGTTAAACTGAGTCTAGGTAAAATAAATTCATATTTATCACTATTATTTTTTTTATTTAGATCTTCGTAAACAATAAAATCTGTATTAATTGACATTTCATCAGAATTTAAACTGAGTGCCACTGAATTTTCCAACACATCATAATCTTCTATAAGAGGAGATATTAACTTACTGGTTTTAAGATAAGTGTCATTAGATGTTTTTTCTATATTGAATTTTATATCACTATTTTCAAAATAGTTAAAATTCATTGACTTATTATACTTATAAAAAAAATGACTTTTTGAATTTTTATCTTTTTCATTAAACAGACTGAAATCACTAAAATGATTACTGTTTTGAGTTATTTTTCTATACTCAGTTTGTAATAGTAATTTATCATCTGCATAAAACCGAGGTGTAAATGTCATATCTTTATTTGAACTCATTGCATAAAAATAAGGCACACTTAAATAACTTTTTGAATTTGTTGAACTATTTAAAGATGGAATTAAAAATCCAGATTTTCTATCAACTGTGGGATCTGGATGAAAAAATTTTGGAAAATAAAAAACTGGTACATCGTAAACTTTTAACCAAGCATTTTTATAATTTATAATTTTTTTCTTTTTATCATGTTGAATTTTTTCAGCAGATAATTGCCATGGAGGACATTTGTCAGTTTTTTTACAAGTTGTAAAAACTCCTTTTGAAATTTCTGTTGAATAATTTTCATATGTGACACTTTTCCCTTTAAGTCTTGGTTCATTATCTTTATTGAAAGATTTATTGTTAAGATCTATCGAAATATCTTTACCAAATAATTTATTGGAGAGAGTGTTAATATAGGCTAGTTCAACATAAAAATTATTATGCTCAAAATCTTTAAAGTTGGCATTTTTAATTTTAAGAATATTCTTATTAAGATCATAATTAAATACTTGAGTATTAAACACATTATTAAACTGATCTTTTAAAACTGAATTTGTTTTGGAGTCTAAAATTCTTTTTTTCCAATTGTAATCAACTAACTCCGTTTCTATAGTAAACTTATTTTTAATATCAAAAATTTTTACATTATTTTTAGCTTTAAATTCAAATTTTTTTTGGTCAAATTGAATTTCATTAAATATAATTTTTAAATTATCTGATTTAATAAAAGCAATACCATTATAAGCTTTCAATAAATCAGAATTTTTAAAGTATTCAAAATTACTTGCTTCAATTTCTAAATTATTATCTGATGAAAAAGCTTTTCCATCTTTTGCATAAATTTCATTACCATTATCCTTTATTTCAATTTCTTGTGTTTTGAATATAAACGGTTCTGCAAATGAAACTTCACTTAAAAAAAAGAACAAAATTAAAAGAATTGATAATCTATTTTTCATTAATCCTAATTAAACCTATGATTGCAAATATAGAAATAAAAAGAATTGGCAAGAAAATTGATGCTATAATTGGGATTTTACCATTGTTTCCAAGCGAGCTAAACATAAAATTAATGTAGTAAATTATTACAGACATTAAAATCCCTAAAATTACGTGAAAAAACAGAGATTTATCCCTTTTCATGTTAAACATTATTATTGCCGATAAAATTGTAAGAACACTGTAAAGTAAAGGTGTTGAAAAAAGTTTCATTAAATGAATTATAATTTCATCAGACGAATAACCTAATTTTTCAAAATCTTTCTTTAGATCAAAAAGTTCTAAAAGATTTAATGTTGAGATATTTGAAAATAAACTATTTATTTTTTTTTGATCAAAATTTGTATCAATTTCAAGATCTTTTTTGGTTGTGGTTGAAATATTTTCTAGAGTAATTGTTGGATTTTTAATTATCCATTTTTTTTGATCTATATTAATTTTTTTTGACTCAATTGTACTTTGTAAATTAAAATTTTTATCAAATTTATTAATAAAAACATCTATTAAATAATTATCTTTAATATTGTTGGCTTTGATAATAAGTATGTTTTCATTAATTTCATCTTTTAACCACAGACCACTATCGGTAACAACAGCAAGATATTTATTATCATTTGAAAAATTATTTTTAATATCAGTATAAAAAAATTTTAATTTTGATGCAGCATTATAATAAATAAAAACTGTAAAAATTCCAATTAAAAAAGATGAAAAAAATAAAATTTTGATTACTTTAAAATTACTTAATCCATTACTTTTTAATAAATTGAGTTCTTCCTTTTTAAAAAGATCATAAAATAAAAATTGAGTTGATATTAAAAAAATAAATGGAAATATTTCAAATAAAGTTATAGGCGCGTTAAGTAGTGTTAATATATATGGAAAAAAGAAATTTACATTTAAATTTTTAAAAAAAGAAATTTCTTCTAAAATACTAAGAATTACTATTAAACAAAAAAAGATTAAACTTATGGATAGTATTTTAGTTAAAAAATTTTTTACAATATATTTTTCGTAAGTTTTAAACATTCTTTATCCTTAAATTAAATAAAAAATAAATTACAATGAAACTAATCCAAGGTGTAATTAGATATAATAGGGTTGCTGAATTAGATGCTGTTGAATATCTTAATGAGGCCTCCGAAAGTATTAAAACAAAAAAAGTTATTAAAAATATTATTTTTTTATTTTTTTCGTAATTGATATTATTTTTTGAAGTAATAACTAAGAAGCAGCAAAGTATAGCTATTATTGGTAAGTAAAGAGGTTTATAAAACCTTTTAAAAAGTTCTTGTGTGACTTCATTTGCAATAGATTTTTTACAACTAAACTGTCTATCTTCAGGAATTATTTCATTATTTTTTAATCTTAAAACACATTTGAAAAGATCACTTGAAGGTATCTCTTGAATTTTAGGCATCAAGATAGTATTTGTTGAGTACTCTGCTAGATTGAAATCTATTCTATCAAATTCAAAAACATTTATTTTAGATTTATCTAAATTTAATATTTTTCCATTAAATAATCTAAATATTTTTTTGTTATTTGTATCTATTAAAAGTCCATTATTTGCATAAATCATTCTAGAATTAGTTTTAGAAGAGTCATCTATAAAAATATTAGAATATGTTCCGTCAATTTCTTTTTTATCAATAAAAATAGTCAATCCCTCCACTGCATTAATAAATTTACCTTCCTTAATTAATGAAGTAAAAAAATCAATATTTGAGTTTTTTAAAAATTCTCGAGCCTTATACTGAGATATAGGAGAAAAAAAACCACCAATTAAAATTTGTAAAAAAGTCAAAAATACAGATAATAAAATAACTTTATTAGCAAAATTAATTTTACTTATTCCGCTAGTCCAAAAAATCAGTAATTCATTTCTAATTTCATAATCTAAAATTATATAAAAAAGAGATATAAAAAAAATAAAAGGAATTATACGGTGAATAATTTTTGGAAAATTCAATAAAATAAAAGAGAAATATGTTTTTAATCCATGTCCATCCTGAGTAACAAAATCAAAGTAATTTACCGCTTGTAATGTCCATACTATTAAACCAATAGTAAAACACATTATTAGGAAAAAAATTGATGTATCTTTAGCAAATTTTCGAAATATTAATTTTTTCATTGAAAATATTTAATATCTTAATATATAGCATTCATTTAAAACTCTTTGTATTTAAAATTTATGTCTATTCAAATTAATTATAATAGTAGCAGTTTAAAATCATCATCTGGCAATCTTATCTTATTTGTTGATGAAAATTTCAATATAAGTGCTCTTAAAAAATATATTTCTAAAAATGAATTTTCTTATATATCTGAATTATTAAAAACTAGCGATTTAAAAAAAGATTTACTTCTTTTTAAAATTAATTCACAAAAAACAATATTTTTAATTTCTGTTAAAAAAAACTTAAAAACGTCTGACATAGAAAGTTTAGGTGCTAAATTCCATGGTTATATAAATTATGATAAGAAAAAAGATTATTTCGTAAACTCAGATACTATAAACAGTAAAATAAAAAATTTTGTAGTATATTTTTTACATGGATTAAAATTAAAATCATATGAATTTAATATTTATAAATCAAAAAAAGATAAAAAACTTGTTTCTTTAAATGTTGTTGGAAATAAAAATAAGATATCTACACAAGATCAATTAAGATTTAAAGCATTAGAGGAGGGAACTTTTTTTGCAAGAGATCTTGTTTCTGAGCCTGGTAATATTTTGCATCCTGATGAGTATGCAAAAAGAATAAATTCACTTAAAAAAATTGGATTAAAAATTAATATTTATGATGAAAAAAAATTAAAAAAACTTGGAATGAATGCTTTGCTTGGAGTTGGCCAAGGTAGTGTTAGAGGTTCATATCTTGTCACAATGGAATGGAATGGTACAAAAAATAATTCTAAACCTTTGGCATTTGTTGGAAAGGGCGTATGTTTTGATACAGGTGGTATTTCACTAAAACCTGCGAAGTTTATGGAAGACATGACTTATGATATGGCTGGTTCGGCAGTAGTTGTAGGTTTAATGAAAAATTTAGCATTGAGAAAAGCAAAAGTTAATGCCGTTGGTGTTGTGGGGCTTGTAGAAAATATGCCAGGTGGGAATGCTCAAAGGCCTGGAGATATCGTTAAATCATACAGTGGCAAAACAATTGAAATATTAAACACAGATGCTGAAGGTAGATTGGTTTTGGCTGATGCTCTTACCTTCACTGAAAAAAAATTCAAACCTAAATTTATGGTTGATTTAGCAACTCTTACAGGTGCAATTATAGTTTCTCTTGGATCAGAGTATGCTGGCCTTTTTTCAAACAATGATAAACTTTCTAATCAATTACTAAAAGCTGGGGATAAGGTAGATGAGAAATTATGGAGAATGCCATTACATAAAAATTTTGATAAATTAATAGACTCTAAAAATGCTGACATGCAAAATATTAATTACGTTGGTGGAGCAGGATCAACAACAGCCGCACAATTTTTACAAAGATTTATTTTAAACAAAACACCCTGGGCTCATTTAGACATAGCAGGTATGGCTTTTTCAAAATATGGAGGAGCTTTAAATTCTGGAGGAGCAACAGGCTATGGAGTAAGATTATTAAATAAACTAGTAGAGGATGATTATGAGTAACAAAGAACAAACATTATCAATTATTAAGCCAGATGCAGTAGAAAGAAACCTAGAAAATGAAATTAAGGAAATGTTTAAAAGCAAAGGTTTTTTAATTTTAAAAGAAAAAAAAATTCAGATAGAAAAATCTGAAGCAGAAAAATTTTATAAAGTTCATGAAACAAAACCTTTTTATAATGAACTCTGTGCATATTTATCATCAGGCCCAATTGTTGTAATGATATTAGAAAAAGAAAATGCAGTTTTGGGAAATAGGGAATTGATGGGAGCAACAAATCCAAAAGATGCTGATGAAGGAACAATTAGAAAAAAATATGGTATTTCAATAGATAAAAATTCTGTTCATGGTTCTGATAGTGTTGAAAATGCTAAAATAGAAATTGATTTTTTTTTTAAAGACTAGTTTAAAATCTTTATAATAGAAGCTGGGTATATTTTATGTTCTTGTTTAAGAACTTTTTTTGCTAAAGAATAAGAGTTATCTTTATTTGCTATTTTAATTTTTTTTTGCATAATAATTTTTCCAGAGTCTAACTTTTCTGTAACATAATGAACTGAGCATCCGGCAAATTTATCTTTATTTTTGATAGCTCTTTCATGAGTATTAAGCCCTTTATATTTTGGTAATAAAGAAGGGTGGATATTGATAATTTTTCCTTTGAATTTTTTAATAAAATTTTTAGATAAAATTTTCATAAAACCCGCCAAACAAATAAAATTTATCTCATATTTATTCAGCTGAATTAAAATTTTTCTTTCTGTATTTGTGACATGATCAAAATTAAATATTTTTTTTTTAATCTTAAATTGATCAGCATACTTTAGTCCTTTAGATTTACTTGAATTAGATACAATTAAATCTATTGAAATCGGAGAATTTCTTTTTTTTGAAAATTTTATTAAATTTTTTAAATTACTTCCAGTTCCAGATATAAAAACAGCTGTTTTGATTTTTTTAGAACCAATCAATTTTGTCATTTAATTTTACTTTATTAGGTCCTTTAGAAATTTTACCAATAACATAAGGTTTATAATTTTTGGAAAAAAACTTATCTATTTTAGGTAAATTAATAGGATCAATTATTAAACAAAAACCAACACCACAATTGAATGTTTTTAACATTTCTTTATCAGTAATATTATTTTTTTTTAACCACGTGAATATTTTTAAAGGATTAATTTTGTTTAAATTAATTTCAGCACATAATTTATCTGGGATTATTCTTTTTATATTATCTGGTAAACCACCACCTGTAATATTTGCACAACCATTAATTAATTTGCTGTCAATTAAATTTAGTATTTCATTAACATATATTTTTGTAGGTTTGATTAATTCTTTTTTTAAAAAATTACTTTTATTTATATTGATTTTTTTTATTTTTATTAAATGTCTTACCAACGAATATCCGTTTGAGTGAAGGCCACTGGAAGGTACGGCTAAAATAAGATTATTTTCTTTAATTTTTTTTTTATCTAATATTTTGTTTTTATCAACTATACCAACTGCAAAACCTGCTATATCAAATTTTCCTTTTTCATAAGTCCCAGGCATTTCAGCTGTCTCTCCACCGACTAATTCACAATTTGAAATTTGACAGCCTTTAATTATACCTTTCATAATTAATTTTAATTTATGTAAATCTATTTTATTAATAGAAATATAATCTAAAAATAAAAGAGGTTTTGCTCCCTGTACAATTAAGTCATTTACACTCATCGCAACAAGATCAATTCCAATAGTATCATATTTTTTTATTAAGTTTGCGATTTCAATTTTAGTACCAACACCGTCTGTACAAGCAACTATCTTAGGATTTTTTATATCACTTGGAATATTTGTTATTGATCCAAATCCTCCTATGTTGTTAAACTTTTTTTTGCCTCTTTTTTTTGATGAAATTTTAGCTATAAAATTTACAAATTTGTCAGCAGCACTGATATCAACTCCACTTTTTTTATATGTAAATAAGTTTTTTTTCATTACAATAGAATATGATGGTTAATAATAAAAAAATTCATTTAAAAATCTTATATAATTTTTTTATATTTCTATCTTCAATTATATTTTTTTTTTCCACAACCAAAGTCTTTGCTAAGGCTTTTAATGTTAATGATATAGATATATCAAGGCCATTTGAGATAAATTTTGATAAAAATGAGGTTATTGATGATGGTTTTAAGAAAGCTTTTTTTCAATTAATTTCATCAATACTTAATTCATCTGATCAAAAGAAAATTAATAAAATAAAATTAAATGAAATTAAAGGGATGATTGAATCTTTTTCGATAAAAGAAGAAAAATTCATAAATGAAATTTATCATTTAAGTTTAGGTGTATCTTTTAATAAAAAAAAAATTTTTAATTATTTAGAAAAAGAAAATATATTTCCATCGATACCAATTAAAAATAAATTCTTATTTATTCCAGTTGTAATAGATGAGCAAAAAAGAGATTTATTAATATTTAATGATAATAAAATTTTTAATAAGTGGAATGAAGATAAAGAAAAATATGAACTTATTGAATATATTTTACCTACAGAAGATTTAGAAGATATAAACCTTATAAAAAAAAGGTATGATCTTATAGAACAATATAATTTTAAAGAAATAATCGATAAGTATTATCTTGATGACTCCATAATTTCTTTAATATTTAAAAATGAAAAAGAAGTTAGAGTGCTGTCAAGAATTACAGTAAATGAGAAAGTTGTAATAAAAAATCAATCATTTTCAAATATTAATATGAACAACAATGAACACATAAAAAGTATGATTACTGATTTAAAAATAATCTATGAGGACTATTGGAAAAATTTCAATAAAATAAATACATCAATTAAATTGTCATTATCTATAAAGGTGAATACTCTAAATAATTTGAAAATTTCAAATTTCGAAAAAATTTTAAGTGAAACAGATTTAATTTATGATTTTAAGGTTTCCAAATTTGATAAAGAATTTATATATTATCAAATTATTTTTAATGGGACACCTGATTTTTTTTTGAAGAGTATGAAAGATAATAATTTTAACTTTGATACCCAAAATAAAATTTGGGTTTTGAAATGAGTGATTTAAACCAACAAATAATAAAATTTGATTATGATCAAAATTTTAAAGATGATGATTTTTATGTTTCTAAAAGCAATCAACATATTTTTAATTTTTTGAATCTTTGGCCTACCTGGGAAAAAAAATTCATAAATATTAGCGGTGATAATTTTTCTGGTAAAACGCATTTAATAAATATTTTTTTAAAAAAATTTAAAGGTATTAAGATTGAAGCAAATTTATTAAACAATCAAAATTTAAAAGAAATAAAAATTTATGAAAACATAGTCTTAGAAAATATAAATCAAGATATTGATGAGAACCTAATTTATACATTATTTAATATTATTGACCAAGATAACAAATATTTAATTTTGACTTCTGTTGAACCAATAGTAAATATTAGTTTTAAACTTAATGACTTAAAATCAAGATTTAAAAACTTTCTTTTATTTAATATTGAAAAGCCAGATGATGAATTAATGTTCGCTTTAATATTAAAAAATTTATCTGACCGTCAAATTTCATTAGATAAAAAGTTAATTAATTACATAATTAAAAGAATTGAGAGATCTTATAGTAATATATTTGATTTTATATATAAAATTGACGAAATAAGTTTAAAAAAAAAAAGATCAATAGACTTTAAAATTATAAAAGAAGCTTTAGGAGAATAATTGAATAAATACAGAACTCATAATTGTAATGAATTAAGATCAAAAGATGTTGGTAATGAAATTATTTTATCTGGATGGATTAATAAAAAACGTGATCATGGAAATCTTTTGTTTATAGATTTAAGAGACAACTATGGAATAACTCAATGTATTATAGACAAAGATAATCTTAGTTTTTCCGAATTAGAAAAAACTCAACTTGAAACAGTTATAAAAGTTCATGGAAAGGTTGTTAATAGAAGTACTGAAACAATAAATAAAGATATTGAAACGGGTGAAATAGAAGTCTCAATCAATAAATTTATTATTCTTGGATCATGTAAAGAATTACCTATGCCTATTTTTAGTGACCAAGAATATGCTGAGGAAATTAGATTAAAATATAGATTTTTAGATTTAAGGAGAAAAAAAATACATGAAAATATTATTTTAAGATCAAAAGTAATTTCTTTCATAAGAAGTGAAATGAGTCATCTGGGTTTTTTGGAGTTTCAAACACCTATACTGACCTCATCAAGCCCTGAAGGTGCAAGAGACTTTCTGGTTCCAAGTAGACTGAGTCCTGGAAAGTTTTATGCACTACCTCAAGCACCCCAGCAATTTAAACAGCTTATAATGGTTTCGGGATTTGATAAATATTTTCAAATTGCACCATGTTTTAGAGATGAAGATGCAAGAGCAGATCGTAGTCCAGGTGAATTTTATCAATTAGATTTAGAAATGTCATTTGTTGAACAAGAGGATATTTTTAAAGTAGTTGAAAAATTGTTGACAAATGTTTTTAAAAAATTTTCAACTAAAAAATTGATGTTTAGTGAATTTCCTAAAATATCTTATTCAGATGCTTTATTAAAATATGGAAGTGATAAACCTGATTTAAGAAATCCATTACTCATTAATGACATTACTGAAATTTTTTCAAGAAAAGACGTAACTTTTGAAATATTTAAGAAGCTTGTAAAAACTGGATCTAAAGTTAGATGTATAGTAACAAAAAATACAAAAGATAAGCCCCGAAGTTTTTTTGACAATATTGACAAATGGGCAAAAGATCAGGGAGCCTCAGGATTAGCTTATTTCACAATAGAAAAAGATAAAGAAATTTCAGCAAAAGGTCCAGTAGGTAAATTTTTTTCTACAGAAGCCTTGGAAGAAATAATGAATAAAACACAAGCTAAAGTAGGGGATAGTATTTTTTTAGCTTGTAATAAACAAAAAGAATTAGAAAAAATTACTTCTTTAGCAAGAGATAAGATTGCACAAGAGCTAAATTTAATTGATGAAAACATTTTTGCTTTTTGTTGGATAGTTGATTACCCAATGTTTGAAAGAGACGAACAGACTAATAAAATAGAGTTTAGTCATAATCCTTTTTCTATGCCGCAAGGAGATATCAACAAATTGAATTTTGAAAAACCATTAGATATTTTAGCATATCAATATGATATTGTTTGTAATGGTGTAGAACTTTCTTCTGGTGCTATAAGGAATCATATTCCTGAATTAATGTATAAACTCTTTTCAATAGCTGGATATGACAAAAATCAAGTTAATGAAAAATTTAGTGGCATGATAAATGCTTTAAGTTATGGTGCACCACCTCATGGAGGAATAGCACCTGGAATTGATAGAATAGTAATGCTTTTAGCAAATGAAAAAAATATTAGAGAAGTTACAATGTTCCCTATGAATCAAAATGCACAAGATTTAATGATGAATGCTCCATCAGAAATTAGTGAAAAACAATTAAAAGAATTAAACCTTTCTTTAAAATTGAAAAAATAATCTATTTTTTTCCTTTAAGATTTATTTTAACATCAGAAAGATCTACTAAATTTTTTTTATAGTTATTTCTCACAAATCCTTTACTTGTGATATCTTTTACAATTTTCAATAACTGATTTTGATCCTCCGAATTTTGCTCATCTAAATTTAAGTTTTCAGAATTTCCTATAGCAGGGGTATGAGCAAGATCTTCCCTATTTTGATATGAAATAGCCAGTTCTCTGAAGATATAGTCTAAAATTGATGATGCACTAATAATTCTATCGTTACCATAAACTTTACCTGATGGTTCAAATTTCGTTCCTACAAAAGCACTTATAAATTCATCTAATGGTACGCCATATTGTAGTCCAAGAGAAACTGCTATAGCAAAATTATTCATTAGCGCTTTAACTAACTCACCTTCTTTACTTGTATCGATAAATATTTCACCAATTTTACCATCTTCGTATTCTCCAGTGTGTAAATAAACTTTATGATCTCCTATAGTGGCCTTTTGAATATAACCTTTCCTTCTATCAGGCATGCCGAATCTTTTTCCATTATTATTAGAGTTAGATTTATTAGATTTTATTATATTTTCTAAATTACTAGTGACAGGTTTGCTATCGTTCGAGATAACATCAATATTTTTATTTTCAATAATTTTGTTATTTTTGGGATCAAGATTTTTTGTTTTTCTATTATCAAGCTTAACATCTAAAACTTCAAATTTACCATCATCTCTTTTTTCAAGATTTTTTAGTTCTGTTTCATTAATATCATCTAAGTAATGATTTACTTTAAACGTACAAGTGTAATAAGTTTCAACTAAGTATTTTGCCATTTAACCCCACTTTTAAAAATTTAATTTGAATATTGATTAAAATTATTTATATACAAATTCAAATTTTAGTCTAATTTAATTTATACAATTTTGAATTGAAACTTTATTAATTTTTAATGTTGACATTTTTAAAAAAAATTTTCACTTGGTGGAATCATGACACTGTCGGAACAAGAATAAAAACTATTATATCTGGAAAATTCGTTGGCAAAGACTCTTTCGGTAACAAATATTATGAAAATAAAAAGGGTAATAGATGGGTTATTTATTCTGGTGAGATCGATGCATCAAAAATTCCAGTTGAATGGTATTCATGGATCCATTTCACCAAAAATAAAATTGAGGAAAAACATGATCTAAAAAAATATGATTGGCAAAAACCTCATCTCTCAAATTTAACTGGCACCGAAAAAGCATACTATCCTAACAAAAACAAAAATGTTATTGAAAAGAAATATAAAAGTTGGAAAAATTAAACAAAGTTTATTTTTTTTAAATTTAATCATTTTTTTGAT
>Ga0209631_10005816_pt1 | contig 12916 bp, 12 predicted proteins | sample COG_08_FD_184752 | JGI IMG/M metagenome (GOLD analysis project Ga0209631, IMG submission 184752) | Pelagic Microbial community sample from North Sea - COGITO 998_met_08 (SPAdes) (version 2) | ecosystem: Environmental > Aquatic > Marine > Neritic zone/Coastal water | place: Helgoland, sampling... | reverse complement strand
AACCGCCTTGATTAACGGCCTTGATTGACCAAATTGAACCGCTCATTTCAATGCCTTGATCCGTCACAAACGGCCCCAGCGCTTGCTTCATCGAAGCCAGAGCCTCTTGAACCACCTCTTCCGGCAGCTGTTTAAAGACTCTGGCAGCTGGCCCAAGCTCGCATTGAAAGTCCACCGCCGCATCAATATTTTCAGCCACCAACAAGGTTTCACAAACAGACTCGATTTCAATCGAGTCAAACCCGGCCGCGGTCAAAATCTCGGTCACATAGACGGGGTCACTGAAAGCAAAAGGCCCAGGCGCTCGAGGGTCATTTCCTGGGCCACTGGGGGGCAGAAACGGCGCAATCGCTCGCCCTCCAACCGACATCCAAGGATTCTCAGCCGGCGGCTGCCAGCACCCTAACAATAATTCCCCGCCGGGTTTGAGCTGTTGGCGCAGATGTGTGAATGCTTCGGCAGGGGATTGAAAAAACATCGCACCAAATCGAGAGAAAATAAGGTCCAAGGGTTCTAACGCTTCAAAAGTGGCGCCATCAGCCTGAATGAACATAGGGTTCTGCGCCTCACCAACGCGATCAACGGCCCGGGCTAACATCGGGCTGGATAGATCGATCCCGACCACATGGGCACCACGTTCAGCCAGCGCCAGCGATGTTTCACCACAGCCACAACCGAGGTCAAGAATGGCCAAACCTGATGCTTCGCCAACCCTATCGAGGAGGGCCTGGGTCAGCGGGGTCATCAATTGATCCAGCCGAGTTTGATGCCTCACCCAGACATGGCCCGCATCGCCATCCCAATAAGCGAATTGATCGGCATTCACAGTTTCCATTTTATTTTCCTTAAAATCAGATCAGCGGCCCTTTCGAACGATGTTATTCACGGCTCGGCAGCGATAAAAACACGCCCCCTCGATCCTGTTCCACCGAGCCAATATACACCACTGCCTGCTCAGGAATACCCCCATAGATGTGAGGAAACATTAAGGCTTCGCTGCCAGCAAAATGATCCTCCCGATCACCGACGGCCGCTGCAGGCTCAAAGCGTACATCAATACCTGCTCGGTTCAGGCGCGCAATACTGATCGCCAGGAAACACCAAGGGCCTTGGACACCCCGGTAAAACTGGTTCGCCACTTTGATCAGAGTTTCCGTATCCGGAGCAGCATGAGTCATTCCGTCTTGTTTGAACGTGGGCGGATAGTAGATCCCCGCGGATTCAATTGCAGCCAGCCAGTCCCTATGCAACGCTAAATGATAGATCTCGGCCATCGGCCTTCCCTCTTCCTGGATCCTCAACATTGTGCGGCATTCGGACCAATGTCCGGCACCATGCCGCTTTGATCGATATTGACCATCGGCATTGACCTGGAAACACGATCCTCCGCTGCTCGACCCCCGCCAGTTTAAGCTGCTAGGAACGCGCTTTAAAGGAGACTCATCAAGGCCCCTCTTGTGTTACAGGTTGATGCCTCGCTGCCTGTTGAGGTGCCTGGTCATTAGAAAATCAAGCGCTCGTCGCAAACGCTGAAGCCGCCGCTGGTTTTTGAGGTACTGGTTTACATTTGAGTCTAACTCATTGCAGCGATACCCGAGTGCGGCACTTGCAAGAACCCTATTCGGTGCGCTTTACTGCCCAACTGAACAAGAGGAAGGTCTATGAAAACGTTCGCTCAGAAAGTAGCGGTGATCACTGGCGCCGGCTCAGGCATGGGCCGATACCTTGCCATTCTCCTCGCCCGGGCCGGTGCGGACGTCGTGATTTGCGATGTCAATCCCGAAACACTCAAAGAAACCGAGAAGCTCCTGCAACAACACAACGTCGCGGTTTCGAGCTTTGAACTCGACATGGCTGATAAAGCTGCCATTGAGGCCCTGCCCGAACAAGTCATCGCGCGACACGGCAAAGTAGATATGCTGTTTAACAACGCGGGTGTCACGGCTGGCGCTGATTTCGAAAACATGAGCGAGGCCGACTGGGACTGGGTCATGAACATCAATCTCAATGGTGTCGTCAACGCAACTCGAGCCTTCCTGCCTTACCTTAAAATGCAGCCCGAGGCGGCACTCATCAATACTTCGTCAATTTTTGGCATGATCGCCGTTGCCAAACAGTCTGTCTATCACGCTACAAAGTTCGCAGTGCGGGGATTTACCGAAGGGCTCGCGCGGGAATATGCAGGTACGGGTCTTTCTGTACATTGCGTTCACCCAGGACACATTGGTACCAATATCGTCGCAAATTCTCGCTTTAACGAGGAAGAGTTGGGTAGTGAGCAAAAACTTCTGGGTACGAACGGCAGCAAAGAGGAAATGGCGGCGCTTTTTCGGGATAATGGCATGCATCCGAGCCGGGCGGCGGACATCATCCTCAGTGGCGTCAAACGCCGGCGTCAACGTATCTTTGTTGGATTTGACGCCAAGTGCATGGATTTTGCGCAACGACTCTCGCCAATGCATTACCTCAAGTTGCTGCCGATTTTTATGATTCCAATCACATTGCTGCGCAATAAAAAACCGTTAAAAGGCCTCGCTTAACCCTCGACTTGTTCCATCGACTGCCTGCGCAGTCGGCGCATACCCAGCAGCCAACGGTCCACGTTATCCCCCTTTCTGCGGACATATTCCTCGACCTCAGGATGTGGCAGCACATGGAATCGTTCGTCCTCAATGGCCTCCATCACGCAATTGGCAAGTTCTGCTGGCTCAATAATGCCATCGGTTTGGCCATCACCCAATCCCCGGGGCGCCATAGCAGTGTTAACCCCCTGGGGGCATAGCACCGAGACTCTGATGCCCTCATCGCCATGGGTGATCGCAAGAAACTCTGCGAGCTTCACGGCAGCTGCCTTTGTCACCGAGTAAGGCCCTGATCCAAGCGCAGCAAGGAGACCCGCTGCCGATGCTGTATTTAATAGATAGCCTTCGCCCCGAGCTAACATGCCGGGCAACACTGCTCTGGCTGCATAGACATGACTCATCACGTGAAGCTCCCATTGTTTCTGCCAAACGTCATTTTCTGCGTCAGTCAAAACACCTTGACCCCCGGCACCTGCATTAGAGCAGAACAGATCAATTTGACCATGCTCGGCGATCACAGACTCCACCAAGGCTTGCACTTGAGCCTCGCTGGTCACATCGCAGGCTAGACCGCTACAACCTAGTGCGGCAGCGGCCGTCTCGACCGCTGATTGATCTAAATCGGCCAGAACAACCGCTTTGGCGTTTCCTGCTAAAAATTTTTCCGCCATCGCGCGCCCGATCCCACCACTGCCTCCGGTAATCACTACCACCTTTCCACTGATCTGCATTTTTATGCTCCGCTGAGTGCCGCCACGCGCATCAGACGCTGGCGGATGTTGCCTCGAATGTAATCTAGGACGACCCTAAATTTTCGTCCTATACTACCTTATCCAACTATTCAGCGCTGTTCACGGCAAGAGGCTCAACATGCACCAGCAAGACCAACGGACAGAGGTTTTAACCCAAGCCATTCTTCGTTATGCGGTCGAGCGTATTCGCATGAATCCGCCCACTTTAGATGGCCCAAAGTCCGAGCAAGACCTGAGAGCCATGGTAGGACAGACGATTACCGCTGATGGACTTGGCGGCCTAGAGGCCTTGCGGATCTTCACTGACGTCTTGGCCCCCGCCTGTATTTCAGTGGATCATCCCCGTTTTTTTTCTTTTGTCCCCGCCGCGCCCACAGAGGCCGCAACGCTATTTGATCTCGTGGTAGGCGCCTCCAGCATTTGCGGCACTTCTTGGTTAGAGGCTGCGGGCGCAGTGATGGCAGAGAATGATGCTTTGCGCTGGCTAGCGGACCTAGCAGGGTTTCCACCAGGAGCTGGGGGGGTTTTTGTCAGTGGGGGCACCGCAGGAAACCTCAGTGCTTTGATCACAGCTCGCAGTGTTTGGCGCGAAGCCAGCGGTCAGAACCAAACCAGAGGCTTAATCCTCACTGCTGATGGCGCTCATGCTTCAGTGCAGCAAGCGGCCTTTGTCATGGATGCAGATATTCTTGCCGTGCCCTGTTCAGGAACTATGACCGGTGCGGATCTTGAGCAAGCGGCAACATCGCTACCCGCTAGTGATCGCGACCGAATCTTCGCCGTGGTCGCCACCAGCGGAACCACTAATTTGGGCTTGATTGACGATTTATCAAGCATCGCTGAGTTTTGCCGAGAGTCGTCGATTTGGCTGCATGTGGATGGCGCCTATGGCGCTGCCGCACTCGCGGCACCCAGCGTACGGGGTCTCTTCGATGGCATTGAACAGGCCGATAGCTTTATTGTCGATCCTCATAAATGGCTTTTTGCGCCACTGGATTGTTGCGCATTGATCTATCGGGCGCCTGAACATGCCCGGGTTGCCCACAGACAACATGGTGATTATTTAGAAGTTCTCTATGATGGCATTTGGAATCCCTCTGACTACGCCCATCACCTTTCTCGACGTGCACGGGGCCTGCCATTTTGGTTTAGCCTCGCCACCCATGGGACAGCGGCCTACGCGGATGCCGTCGAAAAAACCCTAGCGTTAACTCAGACCGCCGCGACGTTGATCGATGCCAGTCCTTGGTGCGAACGAATCTTACCCCCCAACCTGTCGATCGTGATTTTTAAGCGCAAGGGCTGGACGGAGGAAGATTACGCGCGCTGGAGTCAGGAGCTACTCGAGACCGGTGAGGGTTTCGTGATGCCAACGAAGTACCAGGGAGAGACTGTTCTTCGATTCTGTATCGTCAATCCGACGACAACCGAGGATGACATAACATTGGTCTTGGACACCCTCGCTCCAGAGGTTCAGTGAGGCACTCAGTCCTCGCTTAAATTCTGTCCTAAGCCCGCGCTCTATTCAGGGCGTTCACCCCGAATGATGACACGATGCATGTGACGACGATGGCCGTGATAGTCATTGAGCGCGTTGTGAAACAAGCATCGGTTGTCCCACATCGCCAGTGTCCCTTGGGTCCACTCAAGACGGGATACGAATGCGTCTTGGGTAAGATGCGACGTCAGGTAAGCAATGATCGATTTACTCTCCTCCCGAGTCCAACCCTTCACCCGATGGGTGTGCGGCCGACTACAGTAGATGCTTTTGCGCCCCGTCTCAGCATGCGTTCTGATGAGCGGGTGTTCAACCTCGGATTCTGCGAATTCGTCATTACCGCCATAGGCTCCGCCCAGCTGATCTTTAGCGGACACATTTCGATAACCGCCCCCCTTACCGTGCACCATCTTGGGGGTATAAATGCCAGAAAGGCCGCTCAGTGTCTCCTGAAATGCAGGACTCAAGGCTGAAAAAGCCGCAGTCGCATCGGCGAACAAAGTGTCCCCACCCGTAGGCGGTACTTCAACTGCATAGAGCAGTGTCGCCTTCGGTGGCACCGCTTTATAGGAGGTGTCCGTGTGCCAATCGCCGCCAAAGTTCAACGTTGCGTCGGCTTCTTTCACAATCGGGATCACATTTTCATGCTCTGTCACCGCCTGCATGAAGGGATACACATCTAACTCGCCAAAGTGTTCAGCAAAGGCGGCTTGCGCCGAGGGGCTCAAGGTTTGATCACGAAAAAATAAGACGCCATGGCGAAGCCAAGCCTCATGTATTTCAGAATATGCTGAGGCCGATAAAGGCTGAGAAAGATCAATGCCACGAATCTCAGCGCCAATCGGACCCACCTCCGTGTTTATCTCCATCAATCAACTCCTTCAACCTGACTTCCTCATCATCTTTGTGCACCATCCCAATGTAAACCCTTATTTCGATATCCTTCAGGCCTTCATACCATTTCGATGCTAGTCTAGAGTCATCTCTAGCAAGGATTTCATGCATGTCAGATAAAACTGTGGCCGTATTTTTAGGAGACGACGCCTCCCCCGAAGTCATGGCGCCCACCGTGGCGCTTCTAGAAACCCTAGCCCTTCCAATCAGCTTTGTGTATCCCCCGGTCGCTACTAACCCAGACAGCGCCCCTGGGAACAATTTTTCCGAATCTGCAAAACGCATGGTGGACCAAGCTGATGCTACCTTTTTCGGCTCCACCAGCGGGGCCAGCACTCAAGCGCTATTTTATCTGCGCTGGGGCAAACAGACCTTCGCCAATGTTAGGCCGTGCAAATGGCGCCCCGGCTATCAATCGCCACTGCGCCAGCCAGAATCCATTGATTTTACAATCGTGCGAGAAAATCTAGAGGACCTATACCTGGGGCTTGAGGGTGACCTTGAAGACCTTGCGGCTCTGAACCTCTACTCAAGACATGCTCGAGCCAATCTTAAAGATTTGGGCCCTGGCCGCTACGCAATTAAGGCGATCACCGATGCGGGTTCTGAGCGGGTGATCCGATTTGCCTTTGAACTCGCTCGATCGCGTGGCCAAAAACGTAAAGTCACCTTGACCTCAAAATACAACATGTTGGCTAGGGCCGATGGGCACTTTCGAGACATCGGTTTTGAAGTTGCAAAAGACTACCCTGATATTACCTTTGAAACCTTCATCGTTGACGATTTTCTGTGCCGGATGATCACCCAGCCTCAAGCGCTTGATGTTGTTGTCACACCCAACCTTTACGGGGATATCCTGTCAGACGGGTCTGCGGGCTTAATGGGCGGCTTAGGGCTTGCGCCCTCCGGCTGTTATGGCGATAGCTACGCTTACTTTGAGTCCGCTCATGGGACCGCGCCAGATATTCAGGGCCAGAACATCATCAACCCGACCGCAACGATCCTATCAGCCGCAATGCTGATGAATTATTTGGGTTACTCAGAAGCTGCCGAGCGCCTTGAAGCGGCCATCGATCGGGTTTACGAAACAGGTCAAAGCCTCCCTGTTGACCAAGGCGGCAATGCTTCAACATCTGAATTCTTTGAGCGTGTGGGAGATCTGCTGATCTAGAATCAGCGCGTCGCCGCTCGTCTAGCTTACATTGACTGGACGGCTTTCAATGCATAGAGGACGCGCCCTATGGCGCAGAGATCACCCGAATCGTTGAAGATTCGTACCTCGATCGTGCAGAGCTGCCGGCCCCGCTTAACCACCCTTGCCTCAGCATCGAGCCAAGTGCCTTGTGCTTGACGAAGATAGGTAATATTCAAATCGGCAGTGCCCGCAGGCTCGGACCCGGGTTTTAGATCGGTAAAGACGGCCGCAACCCCCGCCATATCAAGCATCGTAGCGAGCACGCCGCCATTGACGCTACCGCCAATTCCAGAGGGGGTCGTTTCGTTCTTATAAAGCCGCAATCGAACGTAATCTCTGGAGTGCTCAGCCAAACTTAAACCCAAGAATTGATGGAATGGATTACTGTCAAAATTTTTAAAGAAATCGTTCATTTATTTTCCACGACCCACGAAGCGGCTCATCAGAATCATCAAAACCCCTAAAGCACCTTTCGTAACGAGCTTTCTCTGTTCTTCATGTGGGAGGCTTGCAAAGTCTGCCCAACCACCCTAAACCAGACGTTTCCAGAACCTTTCAGCTTAATGGCTATGAACTGTCATGTAGCTTTAAACAAAAAAAACCCAGCCTAAGCTGGGTTTTTCTGAACCCCAATAGATGCTAGAACTGATAACTAAATTCTAGGCCAAAAGTTCTTGGACGGTTGACAGAGCCAGCCGCAAAAAGTGTCGCAATTGGGAAGAAAACCTCAAATCGCTCATCGGTTAAGTTCTTACCAAACGCTTCGATTGCCCAATTCTCAGTATAGTAACCAACTGAAACTGAAAGCTCTTCACGCGCATCCACTTTGGATTGTTTCAGGTTCAACAAAGATGCATCGTAAGAAGCAATCTTGGTCACCTTCGCGAAGGCCTCTACGGTTCCATCTCCAACAGGCACGGACAGAGTGCCTCCTATGCCCAGCGTATAATCAGGTGCATTACGAGGATCTAAGAAAGATGCATCTTCAATAATGGTCTCAGCATCATTTGGATTAATGTCCGTCTCAAACACTTCGTAATCAGCCTCTAGCGTTCCGTAATTGATAAAACCTCTAAAGTAGTTGTTGAACACGTACTGCATCTCAATCTCTATGCCTTGATAGAGCACACTACCCGCATTATCAAACACTGATGCTACTGTTTTGGTATCAGGATCCAAGGCCACAAAAGACTCTTGCTTATCTTCGAAATCGTTCCTGAAGTAGGTCGCATTGAATCGCACGCGATTATTTAGATGCTGGCTTTTATAGCCAATCTCAATATTACTCGCATACTCGGGGTCATACTGATCCCGCTCGAAATCCCTGATGTTCTGATTCACCCCAAAGAATCCACCAGAGTGGAAGCCTTCAGAATATGTAATGAAAGCCATAGAGCTATCGTTTATTGCATAGGTAAGACCTACTTTTGGCGATATCTCAGTCCATTCTTGGCTCAGATCTGCATAGTCTGGGAACTGCCGAAGTGATTCACGATCGGCTTGAGTCAGGTAAGCTTGACCTGCGATAAAGTCCTTCTCCTCCTTGGTCCAACGTAAACCCGCAGTCAAGGTGAGCTGGTCTGTCAGGTCGTAATCCATCTGCGCGAATACGGCTGTTGACACGGTTTCCTGAGTTTCGTAGAGAATCTGATGGATGTTCTGAGACAGGTCAGTCATACCCGGGTCGCAATAGACCGGTGCGAAGGCTCCAATCTGGCAAAGGGTTAATCCACTTACCCCAGGGCCACCCAAATCGGGGTTAGCCAAGTTTGCGCCAAACAAAATGCCCCAAAACGCATCACCCGTATACCAATCTTGAGTAAATTCGTTTTTGAAATAGTACATCCCAGCCGTGAAACTCAATCGATCAAAATTACCATCGATTCTGACTTCCTGGCTCAACTGGTCATACTCGTTAAAACGTTCGATCGTAATCATCGGAGCTGCAGAGGCATCAAAATCATAGATTCGATATTCCGCAACATCTCGATACCCTGTCACAGAGACTAAAGTGAGGTTTTCATTGAGATCTAATGCCATATTCAACGTCACTGCATCGGTATCTAAACTATAGTTATTATCTTTATCATTTTCTGAAAATTCTGGGGTATCCAGGCTAGTTCGGCAGGTACCGAAAATGGCACACGTTAAAAAGCCCCCACTGAAATCGTTTTCAGGCGACCCAGCCGGCGGTTGCGGTAGTAATCCAGCTGGCACGTTGTAGTTTGTTTGAAAGGCATCTAGCGTACCTTCATCGGCAAAAGTCTCCACCGTCAGCGTTGCTTCAAAACGATCATTCGGTGTGAATAAAAGTGTTGCACCACCCGCGCTGTAATCTTTCTCAGCAACGCCATTGCCTGTTGTGATGTTGTCCATGTGCCCATCGTAGTCGATCTTGGTCCCAAACACCTTCAGAGCAACCGAGTCACTGATTGCTGTATTGAACACGGCTCTGACTTCTTGCTGACCATCTTTACCGGCGGTGAGCTTAAACTTACCCCCTAGCTCTCCCGTTGGACGGCTCCGTATAACATTCACAACTCCGCCTACTGTATTTTTTCCAAACAGTGTTCCCTGAGGGCCGCGCAGCACTTCCACACGCTCCAAGTCAAAATTTTCTAGGACTTGACCCGCAGAGGTACCAAGGTAGATCCCATCTACAACAACTGCGATTGGAGCATCGAAGGAATTGTCATCGCCTCGGGTGGGGCTAATTCCTCGAATATTAATGTTAGCGCCACCGCCACCTCGGCTACCATCGGTGTTAAAAACAAGGTTTGGAGCATAGCCATTAAGGTCGGCAAGATTTCGAATCGAACCATTCTCAAGCTCTTGAGTCAGAGCGGTGATTGCAATTGGCACGTCTTGCACTGATTCTTCTTGTTTACGAGCGGTTACAACAACCTCCTCGATATAAGCTTCTTCTGCGAAGGCTAAGGTTGCACTACCTGCAAATAGGCTCGCCGTAAACGCCGCTATCACAGTACTTTTGATGCAATTGTGTCTCATTGTGTTCCCCCAAATTTTGGTGTCGCAATTTAAATTCCTACTGCAGAGACCTTTATAGCTGGAATTTTCACTCTATTGCAAGTCCAAAAAGGGTAACTTTTGACATGCCTACCTTTGTTAAAATTACGAAAAGATAAATTAATAACCCTGACCGATGAATCCGAAGCAGAGCGCCCAAGTGGTTCGAGCTAGCGGGTTGTTGCTGCACTGCCTGGCCTGGGTCAGAGCGGTTGTCTCCTAATCCGTTTCGTAAAGGCATCAGTGATGCTCTGGCTCCTATTTTGCATTTTACGATACGTTCTCTGGCCCAACCCGCCTCAAAGCACTAAAGCCTCGGCTATCAGAGATTTATTTTTACGGCTTTTTTCTGGGATCCCCTGCTCTCGACCGACAGCCCTCTTCTAAAACAGAATCCTAATTTTCCAGACACTTCAACGTCGATGGGTTCAGACTAAAATATATTAAAATCACAGTGATAATATTAGAATAATGGAAGAGCAAGATAATCAATCCTTAATGAACTCTAAGGACCTGAATCTGGAATTGAGCCAACCCAATAATTTCATTATCATGGCCCCTGGCTAAATTTTTGGAGTCTCAAATGACCGAAGTTATTATTCCTAGCTTTGGGGAGTTATTGTCACCGCAACTCTCTCGCATTCCAGACCCTGCTAGGCCTGGTTGTCTCGCGAGGCTCGAACGATCCGCTGCGGAACGCTACCGAGGCTGGGCCGCTGAGCTACCTGAGCACCGTGAAGGACTGCTAAAATGTGCTGATCGCGAAGATGAAATTGCTGATCGCATCGAGGCGATTCTACCGGTCCCCAGTGAATTTGAAGATTTGGTCTCCGAGGTGGTGCCGCTTGCCATTGCCATCTACTATCAGGCGTTTGAGCCTTATGATGTTTGGGGACAAATGACCATTCAGGCCAACGCTGAGAAACAAGGTTCAATGGCCTGGCCCGCAATGATTCCGCTATTTCCTGAACACACTGACGAATTAAATGCACTGTCAGCGCTGGAGCTTAAAAGCGGCGAGTATCTCGACGCTTTGTTGACCCCCCAGGCTGCCTAGTTTTCTGGGTTGCCTGCAAAAGCGGGCAGCCCCTCCGTAACCGGAGACCAAGACTCCGCTGACTTTTTCCAGTAGCTTGAGGAAATACTAACCCAGCTCGAGTCATCGAGGCTTCCTGCCTTAATAAACTTAATCTCGGGCATTTCAGCGACATAGCTCAGTAGCGGTGAGCCACACTCGCCACAAAATCCTCGGGTCACGTGGCTGCCGTCGCTTCCGACCACGGTAAAGGTCTTAACTTCGCCCTCTATTTGAAGCGCTTCAACTGGCAAGAATATGATCGTTGCCTTGCCGCTGCCGGTGCTCTTTTGACAGTCTTTGCAATGACAATGATGCGCTGAAATCACCGATGCCTGGGGAAATGCATAGCGGACACGACCACATAAGCAGCCACCGGTTTCATCTACAATCTCATTCATCGTCGACCCCCAAAAGCGATTAATCTAACCAGACATTCTTTCAGCCCCATCCCGCGCAGCGCTAGGCGCTGGACTTCGGCCAACATCGATTATCGGTCTGGTAGACCGCATCGGTTGCCCGGGCGCCCAAAAGCGAATCAGGCGCACCGGCAAAGTAGGGATCTTGGGTTGGCTGGGTTCGACTCCAATCAACGCGCTCGCTGCGGTAAGCCATTTTCCATTGGCCCGCTGCTTTGACATAACGGTCTAAATAACGCCCAGCAATCACAATATCCAGAGGCCCATCCTCGCCTGCGACTTTGTGGTAGGCATTAAAGTAAATCTCTCCGAAGGCCTCATCGGGATCGCCCTCGAATTCGATGAGATGGTTGCCGATCATATGATGATTTGAAATATGCGCATTGAGCGCAGAAATTGCGTAATCGACAAATTCTACGGGCGTTCCGTTTACAAAACCGTATTCGCAATAAGCGTCGGGACTAAAAACCGACAGCAACAGTTCTGCATCCAACCGGTCGAGACCGCGCATGTACTGACACGACAGACTATAGATTTGTTGCCGATCGATAACGGCTTGCTGCTCATTCATAATGACCTCTTCTTCCTTGCCTCATTCGGAAATGATTTTTTTTAATCGCAATTTAGCCACCGACCTGACCTGCAACGGTTAAAGGCCCTTTGGATCCAAGTGCGCCCAGCTGGGGTCACCAGGATGACTCCGTCCCTTAGTGAGCGCCGCCATTGACCCGGTTTGTCGCTGATCTTCCACGACCCAATCTCGACTCCAATCCATCACCACTGTCCGGCGGCGAAACTTCCAAACCCCAGCCTCGCGATGAAACTCATCCAAGTAACGACCAGAGAATACCATTTCTGACGCTGCGTCCTGACGCAGATGTTTTGCAAACACGTAGCTTTCCGTTGCCGCGTGATGATCGCTCGAAAACACAAAAACAGTATTAGAAACTCGATGCTGAGTCAGTTCGTACTGAGCCGCCAAAGCGTTCATCACCAAATCCGCAAATTCATGCGCAGCACCCTTAAAGCCGCCATAGTCGACAGTGGCATCGGACCAATAGACCGACTTCATTAATGCTGCATCTTGGCGATCTAGCGCTCGACTGTGCAAATGCAGTAGTTCTTGAATCGCAAGTCGGGATCCTACTTCATCCGATGAGGGAATACTTCCCGGTTCTGAGTTCATTGCACCTCCTAATCTGTGCGCATCTTGGCGTATCTTGCCCATCAGTGAATGTATCCGTAATCGATCACTCTTTATGTTTAACGCTTCGAACCATTGAGTTGGAGGCTCGAGTCTCTGCCCCTTTGGCCCACGCCTCTTTCGCCGAGAGGCATCCCCATGCCGAACACCCTTTTGACCCCACTCAAACCAACACCGAGACGTAAACAATCGCGCCTGAATCAAACTTGGGACCCACCTCAGAATCACTCCCAATACCGCTGACGCCTGCCAATCAAAGCCATCAGGCAA
>Ga0209631_10005809_pt1 | contig 12919 bp, 12 predicted proteins | sample COG_08_FD_184752 | JGI IMG/M metagenome (GOLD analysis project Ga0209631, IMG submission 184752) | Pelagic Microbial community sample from North Sea - COGITO 998_met_08 (SPAdes) (version 2) | ecosystem: Environmental > Aquatic > Marine > Neritic zone/Coastal water | place: Helgoland, sampling... | reverse complement strand
ATTATTTTCTGGTGGAGCTTCTTCTTTAGTTACAATAACATCTGTTGGAGCCGTAAATTCTAGACATTTGTTATATGGTGCAGTCTTTTCTGAATATTTATCTCATTTAAAATTAACATGGAAAATTATTTTATCTTATGTACTTATTGATCAAGCTTTTGCTGTTTCAAATAATTATTTTAAAGAAAATAGAAATGATAATTATAAACACTACCATTTATTAGGAGCTGGTTTTACCTGTTGGACTATTTGGCAAATATCAACAATATTAGGAATTGTTTTAGGATCAGTTGTACCAGATGAGTTAGGTTTAAGTTTTACAATATCTTTAACATTTCTAGCTTTGTTGATTAATGATTTTAGAAAATTTAAAAATGTTATTGTAATGTTAGTATCAGGAATAGTTGCAACTATTGGATACAACACAGTACCATTTCAAGCATACATTATTGTTGCAGCAATCTCAGCACTATTAGTAGCCACTTTATTAACCTTAATAAATTTAAAGAAAAAGTAATGCATTGGTCGACAATTATTTACTGTGGAATAGTTACATATTTAACAAGGTTTTCTATGATTTTTTTATTAAAAAAAGACATATTAAATGAAAAGACAAAAAAAGTTCTTTCATTTGTGCCCTCAGCTATTTTTCCAGCAATAATTTTTCCCCCAATATTTCTAGATAGCGCAGGTTCAATAGATATTGAAAGTAATCCAAAAATATTAGCATCTGTATTTGCTATAATTATTGGTTATTTTACTAGAAGTATTATAGGAACAATTTTTGCTGGTCTTATTTCTTATTGGTTTCTAATTTTTGTATACTATCAATAAAAAAACCAATAGTTAAAATCATATGCATTCTAAGTTAAAAATTAATAATGAGTTATTAGGCATATTATATATGCTTTTATGTCAATTCTCATTTGCAACCAATGATGCTTTTGTCAAGTTTGTCTATCAAAGCTATGAGGAAATATTTGTTTTAAATCAAATTATTTTTATAAGAGGTATCTTTACCTTATTATTCATTTTGTTTTTTCTTTATATAAAAAAAGAGTTGGATTTTAAAAAGATGTTTTGTTCTAAAGAGTTAAGAGTAAGAGGTTTTCTAGAATCATTAGCTGCGTTATTTTTTTTTATAGGAATTGCTTTATTGCCGTTTGCAAAAGTTTATATTTTATTAAGTATGGCACCAATTTTATTAACTGCATTTGGGGCAATCTTTTTAAACGAAAAAGTCAGATGGAGAAGATGGAGTGCTGTTTTATTGGGATTTGTTGGTGTAGCAGTTGTAATTAATCCTGGAAAATTAGAATTTGGTTATTATTTTATTTTCCCAATCTTTGCAGCAATCATGCTTTCTATAAGAGATCTTTACACTAAAAATTTTAAACAGGATTATCACAGTCTACAAATAGCATTTATGACCTGTTTTGTGGTCACCATTTTTTTTGGTTTATTGAGTATCTATAAATTTTATGATTTCAGTTTAAAAGATATTCTTATTCTGTTCATTTCAGCCTTTTTTTTAGCGTTAGGCTATATTTTTTCAGTAGCCACTATTAAAGTTGCACTAGTTTCAGCTACATCCACTTTTAGATATTCAGTTATTTTATGGGGAATAGTTTATGGATACTTTTTATTTGAAGAAATTCCAGTAACCAATACTTATATTGGTGCTTTAATAATTGTTATTAGTGGATTAATTATTATTTCAAGACAAAAGAAAATTGGTGTTATCAAATAAAATCATAATCTTGTTAACAAAGCTTCTAATGTGTATAATTAGTTTATGAAAAAAATATTAATCATAATTTTTACTCTTTTTACACTTAAGGCTTTTGCAGTTGATAAAAGCACAACTTTTAACAATGAAATTTTTCAAAAAGCTCAACTTGATGGAAAAACTGTTGTGATTAATTCTTGGAATAAAACTTGTTATACTTGTAGCAAACAAGTGAAAATATTAAATGAAGCAGAAAATGAATTTACCGATATTTTGTTTTTAAGCTTTGAGCAAACTAAAGATAAGGAAATCGCTAAATCTTTAGATATTAAGTATTGGACAACTATTGTAGTTTATAAAAATAATAAAGAAGTCTCTAGAACTATAGGCCAAACAAAAAAATCAGAAATTTATTCTCAAATAAATTCACTTTAAAGTAATTAGATAGCCCCTAATTTAATATTTCTAGCAACATTAATATTCATTAATTTTGGCTCAGGAAGATTCAAATTATTCATCATATCTATATATTCCTGTTCATCTTTTACTTGTAATCTGGGATTAAATTTTTTCTCGTTACCAATAGTGCTCACTTTTTTTCCATTATAATCATGACATGGATATAAGAGAGTTTCTTCTGGTAGTTTTAACAATTTATTGAAAATTGAATTATACGAGTCTTTAGCACTACCATTCTGAAAATCTGTTCTACCAGTGCCATTAATAAGCAATGTATCTCCAGAAAATAAACAATTGTTCATTAAAAAACTAAAACTATCTGAAGTATGACCAGGAGTATGAAGAGCTTTTATTTCTAAATTATCAAGTTTAATTGTTTCTTCATTTTTAATTTTTATTTCTACTGTATCGGCTGGACTTTGATCTCCCATAATAGTTTTACAGTTTGTTTGATTTTTTAATTCGTTAGCTGCAGTAATGTGATCAGCGTGAATATGGGTATCGATAATTTTTACTAGTTTAAGATCTAGTTCTTTTAAAAGACTAATGTAGCTTTCAACATTATCAAGCACAGGGTCAATAAGAAGTGCTTCTCTACCTTTCGCAGATGCTATCAGATATGTGTAGGTACTTGATGATTTATCGAATAATTGTCTAAAAAACATGTGTTAATTTGGTCATGATTATTTAAAATTTTATAAAGTAATTATATTTAAATATTATATGATTTTAAATATTATTAATCACTTTAATTGAATTATGGAAAAAATATTTAATAACAAATATTTGGATCAAAAAAAATTAGTTATGGAAGAATTTCATAGCCTAGTTTCTAATTTTTCTCAGCAAAATCAATCAAAGATTAATGAAATATCATTAAAAATAGTAAAAAATGCTATTGAACATAAAGCAGCCAGTCAATTTGCAAAATTAATTCATGAATTTTCATTAACGAGTAATGAGGGAGTTGTTCTAATGTGCTTGGCTGAAGCATTATTAAGAATACCAGATTCAACTACAATTAATGATCTAATAGAAGACAAAATTCCAATAGGAGATTGGAAAAAATATATCAAAAATGACAAGGATTTGTTTGTAAATATTTCATCTATTGCTTTTTTATTAACAGGCAAAATTGTAGAGGAAAAAGAAGATGAAAGTAAGAGTATTTTGGGAAAAGTTGTAAAAAATTTATCAGGTCCCTTACTAAGAAATGCAATTAAAAAAGCAATTAATATATTAGCAAAACAGTTTGTTTTTGAAAAAGATATTAAAGCTGCCATTAAATACAGCGATGAAAGTATCCATAATAAATATACTTTTTCTTTTGATATGCTTGGGGAGTCGGCGGTTACTTATGAAGATTCAGAACGATATTATAAACAATATGAAGATGCAATAATTGCCACTGGAAAAAGTAAGCATCCAGAAAAAAAAAGTATTTCAATCAAATTGTCATCATTACATCCACGGTATGAAAGAAATAAAATTGAACTATTAAAAAAAGAATTATTTCCAAAAGCGCATAAATTAACAGAGCTTGGAAGAGAAAATAAAGTTGATATATGTTTTGATGCAGAGGAAGCGGATCGACTTAATCTATCCTTGTTTATTTTCAAAGACATCATTGAAAGCAATCTAATAGATGAGAAATATAATGGTTTTGGTTTTGCGGTCCAAGCTTATCAAAAGAGAGCTTTTTATGTTTTAGATTGGCTGAAAGAATACTTAAATAAAGTTAATAAAAAAATAAATATACGATTGGTAAAAGGTGCCTACTGGGATACTGAAATTAAAATTGCTCAAGAGCAGGGTTTTAATGACTACCCTGTATTTACTAAAAAATTTGCAACAGATATTTCATATTTAGCTTGCGCACATAAACTGCTTGAGAATGAAAATGTTTTTTCACAATTTGCAACACACAATGCTTATAGTATTGCTTATATTAAGACACTCTTTGAGAATAAAGAATTTGAATTTCAAAAACTTCATGGAATGGGAGATGAGATATATTCTTATTTAGAGCAAGATGAAAAATTTAGATGCAGAGTTTACGCTCCTGTAGGAGGGTATAAAGATTTGCTTCCATATTTAGTAAGAAGATTATTAGAAAACGGAGCCAATACTTCGTTTATACATCAGCTTAAATCAAAAGATCTTGATATCAATAAACTAATTCAATCACCTTTAGATAAAATAAAAAAATTAGATTATGATAAAATTCCAAAACCACTCCAAATTTATACAGATAGAATTAACTCTAAAGGTTTAGATCTAAGTGAAGAAAACACTATAGAAAAATTAAACTCAACTATATTTAAAAAACAAATTTCTGCATTTTCAATTATTGATGGTAAAGATTTAAAGTCTGATAATATAAATGACATCTTATCTCCTCAGACAGGAAAAGTAATTGGGCAAAAATTTTTTGCTGATATTAAAATCGTTGATGGCGCTATTAACGGTTTAAAAGAGTATTCAAATAAATGGAGAAAATATCCAATTGAGAGTAAAATAGAAATATTTGAAAACTTTGCAAAATTAATTGAGGAAAATACTAACGAAATCATTAAAATTGGTGCAAAAGAGTCTGGCAAAAGCATTAAAAATTCAATAGCTGAAATAAGAGAGGCTGTTGATTTTTGCAGATATTATTCAAAAGAAGCTAGTAATATTTTTAAAGAAAAAATTTTACAAGGCCCTACCGGAGAATTAAATAAATATAAACTTATAGGAAAGGGTCTATCTCTTGTAATAAGCCCTTGGAATTTTCCAGTTGCAATCTTTATTGGCCAAACTGTTGCTGCATTAATATCAGGTAACGTAGTACTCACAAAACCAGCAGAACAATCTTCATATGCTGCATACTACATCATAAAACTTTTGCTTAAGGCTGGGTTACCTAAAGAAGCTATTGCGTTAGTGCTTGGAGACGGAGCTTTAATTGCAAATAAAGTTATAGCTGACCCAAAATTAAAAAATGTAATCTTTACAGGCTCATTAGTTACTGCAAAAATAATACAATCAAATTTACAAAAAAAAGAGAATATACCAACATTTATTGCTGAGACAGGAGGTCTAAATTGTATGATAGTTGATAGTTCAGCATTACCTGAACACGTTGTTAAAGATGTAGTTCTTTCTGGTTTTGATAGCGCTGGTCAAAGATGTTCGGCTTGTAGAATTTTGTGTGTTGAGGAAAATATTTATGAAAAAATAAAAGAAATTTTGATAGGCGCTATGGCAACGCAAAGCATTGGTAACCCTGAAGATTTATCTATTGATATTGGACCTGTTATTGATGAAGAGGCATTAATAAATATTAAAAACCATATTGGCAAGTTTAATAAAGTATATCAATCTAGACATATAGAAAATGAAGGTACTTTTATTCCACCTACATTAATTGAATTAGATAAAATTACAGATCTTAAAAATGAAATTTTTGGTCCTGTAATTCACATGATTAAATATAAAGCTGATGAAATAGATAAACTAGTTGATGATATTAATGATTTAGGGTTTGGCCTCACTCTCGGAATACACAGTAGAATTGACAAAACAATTAATAGAATAGTTGCAGGAGTAGAGATAGGGAATATTTATATAAATAGGAATATGATAGGTGCAGTGGTTGGAGTTCAACCATTTGGAGGATATGAAAAATCTGGTACTGGCCCTAAAGCTGGTGGTCCAGAATATTTAAAAAGATTATGCCACGAACAAAGTATTTCAAATAATACAGCATCAATGGGTGGTAATGCATCATTATTAGCTGATGTTGAGGATTAAGATTTAATAATTAAATCTCAAATAGATTCTATCCAAATAATAGAACAAAGAAAGTGCTCTTAAAATCATGAATATACAAAGTGAAATCCAAATACCGTTATTGCCCATAACTTCAGTTAATATTAGTGACAAAATAAGATAAGAAAACACTGAAAAAATCATAGCATTACGCAATTCCTTTGTCTGAGACGCACCAATAAAAATTCCATCAAATTGATAACAAAATGACGAAATTAAAGGCATGATTATTAACCAAACTACATAAGATGAACTTAGATTTCTAATCCTCTCAATGTCGGACATTAACTCAATAACATATCCATTAATGAAAAAATAAATTATTGAAATTATTAATCCTGTTAGTGCGCTTAAAATAAAAGAGTTTTTTACAATTTTTTTAAACAATCCTATATCTCTTTTACCCAAAGAATAGCCAACCATCCCTTCAGTTGAAAATGCATAAGCATCAAGAATAAAAGCTGACAAAAAGACTAAGTTAATTAAAATTGCATTTGCTGCAATATAATCTTCACCTATTTGACTGCCAAGATACGTAAACCATAAAAATGAAAAAGTTAACAATGTAGTTCTAATAAAAATGTTTAAATTAATATCAAAAATTTTTTTAAGTTTACTAAGATCTATTAATTTATTGACATCAATGTTGATTTTAGACATTTTATTTAGGTACCAAAATGTATAAGCTAGGAAAATCGTTGATATTGAAAGTGCTGAGATTAAAGTACCATAAGCAACACCTTTAATATTTAGATTGAATTTTGAGACTAAAATAATACTTAAAATTATATTTAAAATCGAAAAAAGACCAACAGCCAAACTTGATATTTTTGTCTTTTGTAATCCAACAAATAATCCGGTTATAATGTAAAGTGTTAATTCACCTGGTGCTGAATAAATTCTTATCTGAAAATAATCTTGATAAAACTGTCTAGTTGTGTCTGATAAACCGAAAATACCCACACTTAGATTAAAGATATAACTCTGTAATAAAATTAAGATCAATGAGATTAGTAATACAAAAATTAAATTTCGAATTACGATATTAAATATTTCTGTATAATCTTCTTTACCATAAGCTTGTGAAACTAAGCCAACAGTTCCCATTCTTAAAAAACCAAAACTCCAAAAAATCATAGAAAATAAATTAGCAGCCACTGAAGTTGCTGACAAATATGACAGGTTACCAAGGTTACCCATTAAAGCAGTATCAATAATACCAACAAGTGGAATTGCTAAGTTTGCAAAAAAAATAGGAACAGATAATTTTAAAATATATTTAATTGATGGGTTTTGCATTTAAGCAATATGCTGCATTATAGATTTAGCAGGATTTGTTTTTTTAATCCAATTTTGAGGAATACCCTTTAAACCTTTGGCTGCTGCAAAATAAGCTCCTACAAAATTAGCACGAGAGCAATTACATCCACCAGCTTTAATTGTTTTAATAACAGCCGTTTTAAAACTTTTAGAAGTGATAATTGCGTGTATGGCACCATTGAAAGTCCCAGGATAACTACAAGCTTTACCAAATTTTTTTACTACAAAATTGTGTGGTTTTTTCCTTACTCTTTTAACTTTTTTGATGTTTTCAATAACATTTTTGAAATAGCTATTTTTAATATTTTTTCTTAAAAAGGTATTAACTGGATTTTTGTCTCCATTATCAGCTAATTCAATAATCTTAAGTTTTGCCAAAGCAAATTGTTCACTAATTTTACCGTTAGCAACTGTTCTAATAATCTTTTTTGTTTTTTGGTCTGAATTTACTGTAAAATAAAAAGGTAGACTTGCACAATATCCATCAGACTCGTTCACTTTAGTCCCACCCGTGATAGTTTTTTTTAACTTAATGTTTTTAATAGTTTCTAAAATATTTTGATGAATCCATGGACCTTTCATGGCTGTCTTCCACTTAATCTTTTTATATTTTTTTCTTAAAGACAAATTTTTCCAATATCTTGAACCTGGTCCAAAGTTTTTGATTATATTTTTTTTAAAAAGTTTAATGACTTCTGTGTGATTAGTGATCTTAGTTAATGTTTTAAACATAACCTGACCTACATCATTGTAACCAGAAACTTCTCCTGTTTTAATTGAGTAAAATGGAGATCTATTTTGTTTAAAGAATGCAATATTCTTTTTTCCTTTAATGTAAGATTTTAATTTTTTTTCATCATAGACCCAATGCAAAGGTCGTGCTGCTGCATCAGCTACAGTTGCACCAAGAAATATATGTAATTTTTTTAACATCGATAACTAATACTTTATTTAAATATAAGTTAAAATGTTTTAAATTGAACACATGTTAAGTATTAAAAACTGGGATTACAAAACTTGGATCTCATCAACTAAGTATATCCAGTCTTTTAATATCTTTTTATTAAAACTAAAAAAACTAAATAAACACTCAAAAATTTTAGATATTGGGTGTGGTCGAGGTAAGATTATGGGTTCATTATCCTCTAAACTTAAATTGACACAAAAACCTATTGGACTTGATATTGAAAATCACAAAGACTGCGACAAAAGAATTATCTTTAAAAAAACAAATGCGATTAATTATCTTAAAAGTAATAAAAAAAAGTTTGACTTGATATTAATCAAGCAAACCATTCATTTATTTAATTTAAAAGATATTAAAAAAATTTTAGACTATTCACATTCCAGTTTAAATGAGGGAGGAGTGATTTTAATTTTAACATTAGATACAGTAAATAATGAAATACCTACTTTTTCACTGATGAAACAGAAACTTAACCAATCTTTTAAAAGAGAAAATCTGATTTGGAAAAAATTACTTAAATTTAATATAAAAAAAAGTATTACTAAATTTAATTTTAAAGTGAATATTAAAAAAAAGATATATTTAAAAATGCTTGAGCAGCGCTATATGTCTACTTTATTAAAATTTAGCTCACTTCAAATTTCTCAGGGTATAAACGAGATAAATCTCAAGTATAAAAAAAATATTATATTTAATGATAGACTTAGATGTATACTTTTTAAAAAAGTTTAAAGAATTCTTTTTAAAATATTTTCTTTTAAAAAAAGTTTATGAAAAAGAACTGCAAAAATATGCAGTGCAATTAACCCAATTAATATATAATTCGCCAATATATGAATTGAATAAAACTGTTCAGATAATTCAAAATTGTAAATCAGATTAATTTTTTTAAAAAAAATAATTATATTTTCACCATTAAATAATTTTTTAAAAATCCCAGAAATTGTAATTGTTAGTAGTGTTAAATATAAAAAAAAATGGTTTAATTTTGCTAAAATTTTTTGGCCTGGAAAAGCGTTATCATTGAAATTTGGTATGGGTGTTAATAATTTAAAGACCAATCTTAATAGAGTTATATAAAATATGACCAATCCAAATAATATATGATAATTTTCTATATCAACCCTTGATTGATCAAACTCTAAATCTACTAAATAAAAGCCAAGAGGTATTTGAATTAGTAATCCTGCGGCAGTTAGCCAGTGGAATAACTTGCTAAGTAATCCATATTTTGATTTGTTATTAAATATAGACATATTTAAATTAAACATATTATGAGAACAATTAAAAATACTTTATTTTTTATATTTATATTATTTTTTAGTTTCAGTGCTTTTTCAGAACAAACTGTCGAAGATATTATCAAAGAAAGAAAATCTATTTTTAGTAAAAATTATAAAACTGCAAAAAGGGTTAGCAGCCTTGCATCTAATGGAGATATAGATGAAGCAAAAAAACTAATGATTAAAATGAGTGATAATTATAAAAAATTATTAGAACTATTTCCTGAAAATTCAAAAGAAGGATTTGGAACAGAAGTTTTACCCTCTATTTGGGAAAAGAAAGATGAATTTAATTCATTAATGACAAAAGCCTCAAACAATATGATTGAGCTATCAACAGTCATTGATGAAACAGAAGATGTGAAGATGGCTCTTGGAAAATATATGTGGAGTAGTTGTAAATCCTGCCATTCAAAATTTAGAGGTGAACATTAAGATATAGTTATTTATATTTGAGAATTTTAATGTTATTTAAATTCCAATGTCAGCTTTATTACCAAAATCAGCAAAAGTAGTAGTTATAGGTGGAGGTGTTGCTGGTTGTTCTGTTGCCTACCATCTAGCAAAGTTTGGTTGGAAGGATACAATTCTACTTGAAAGAGATCAATTAACATCAGGCACTACTTGGCATGCGGCAGGTTTAGTTGGACAATTAGGTGCTACTGCAACTATTACAAAACTTAGAAAATATTCTTTAAATCTTTATAAAGAATTAGAAGAGAAAACTGGTTTATCAACTGGACTAAAACAAAATGGTGCTATTACAATTGCAAGTACACCTGAAAGATTACAAGAGTTATTGAGACAAGCAACATCAGCACAACTTTTTGATGTTAATGTTGAAGTTTTAGATAAAAAAAAAGTTAAAGAATTATATCCCGTTATAAATGATCAAGATATTTTAGGTGGAGTTCATATGCCCGAAGATGGTCAAGCAGATCCAGTAGGTGTAACAAATGTTTTAGCTAAAGCTGCAAAAATGGAAGGTGTTCAAATTTTTGAAAAAACACCAGTTACTAAAATATTGGTTAAAAACAAAAAAATAGTGGGTGTAGAAACTGCTCAAGGAAAAATTGACTGCGAATACGTAGTGTTAGCTACTGGAATGTGGTCTAGACAAATTGGAGAAGATATAGGCGTAAGCGTTCCATTATATCCAAATGAACACTTTTATATAATTACAGAACCTATGAAAGAGCTCCCAAAAAATCTTCCAGTTTTAAGAGATTATAATGACTGTCTTTACTTAAAAGAAGATGCTGGAAAAATGCTTGTTGGTATTTTTGAACCAGGTGCAAAACCAGCATTTAAAGATAAAGGAGTAGTGCCGCATGACTTTTCATTTGGAGAGTTTCCTGATGATTTTGATCACTTTGAACCTTATTTAGAAAAATCATTTCAAAGATTGCCCATGTTAGAAACTGCTGGTATCAGAAAATTTTTCTCAGGCCCTGAATCTTTTACACCAGATACTCAATACCTTTTAGGAGAAACACCTGAAGTGAATAATCTTTTTACGTGCTGTGGATTTAATAGTATCGGGATCGCAAGTTCAGGTGGAGCAGGAAGAGTTACTGCTGAGTGGATGATTAATGGATATATGAACGAGGATTTATTTTCACTTGATATCAAAAGATTTCAAAAATTTCATTCTTCTAAAAAATTTATTATGGAAAGAGTAACGGAAACACTTGGTGACTTGTATGGAATGCACTGGCCTTATAAACAGCATAACACTTCAAGAAATCAAAGATTATTACCATATCATGATGAATTAAAAAAAGAGGGAGCATGTTTTGGTGTTTCAGGTGAATACGAAAGACCTATGTGGTATGGAAAAAATAATGAAAAAGCAGAATACAAATACAGTTTTGATTATCAAAACTGGTATCCTTCAGTTGAATTTGAAACTAAAAATACAATTACCAATGTAGGTTTGTTCGAATTATCTCCTTTCTCAAAATATGAAATAAAAGGAGAGGAAGCATATAGTGAATTACAAAGAATATGCACAGCCAATATTAAAAATGAAATAGGCAGATCAACATATACACAAATGTTGAACGATGCTGGAGGAATTGAAACAGATTTAACTGTTATTTGTATTGATAAAAATCATTTTAGAATAATAAGTTCAGCAGCTACAAGAACTCATGATAAAGCACACATTTTAAAACATTTGTTACCAAATTTAGACTTTAAAGATATTACAGATGACCTTGTTTGTTTGGGAATTTTTGGACCTAAAAGTAGAAACTTAATTTCAAAAATTTCAGATGATGATTTCAGCAATGAAGGATTTAAATTTGGTTATGGAAAATTTGTAACTCTTGGTTCAAAGAAAGTTTGGGCCCAAAGATTATCTTATGTTGGTGAGTTAGGATTTGAGCTTTATATAGAAAACAATGATGCTAAAGAAATTTATCAATTAATTGTTGAAGAAGGAAAAAATCATAATTTATCTCATTGTGGGTCACATGCAATGGATACCATGAGAATGGAAAGTGGATTTTTACATTGGGGTCATGATATTTCTCCAGAAGAAAATCAGTATGAGGCAGGATTAAATTTTGCTGTTAGCTATAAAAAAGAAATTAATTTTATTGGTAAAGAAAGCCTAATTAAAATAAAAGATAAAAAACAAGACAGAAAATTTATTATGCTCTCGCTTAAAGATAGCAAACCAGGAACACCTCTTTTATTGCATGAAGAACCAATTTATCTTGGAGATAAGATTATAGGAAGGACAACTTCAGGAAATTATTCATTTAATTATAAAAAAAATCTTTCATTTGGATACATAAGTACAGAGCATACAAATGAAGAACTTTCAAAAATGGATCTATATATTGAGATTGCTAAGCAAAAATTCCTAGCGGTGGTAGAGGTATCGCCCCTAAAAGATAAACAAGCTAGACTTTTATAGTTTTAGTTGCTGAGTGTAATTATTACTGATTAAATAAGGTTATGAGAAAAGTATATTTTCATAATGAAAAACCAATAGATCAAAATATAAATAAAAAAAGATTATCTGAAACACATCGAATAAGTGAAAAACAAGTTGTGGATATCAATAAATTGCTCAACAGGGTAAAAGTAGATAAAAAAAACGAAACAAAACGAAAAATCATTTTTTATGGCCTTAGTATATTGGGGCTTTGTTTATTTGGAAGTTTGATTACGTTTTTAAAATAACATCTATTTCAAATACTTGATTGCACTAAAAATAAAATCTATTATAAACCAAAAATAATTAAATGGCGGGGTAGCTCAGTCGGTTAGAGCGCAGGACTCATAAGCCTGAGGTCAGTGGTTCGATTCCACTTCCCGCTACCATTTAATGCCCTG
>Ga0209631_10005808_pt1 | contig 12921 bp, 8 predicted proteins | sample COG_08_FD_184752 | JGI IMG/M metagenome (GOLD analysis project Ga0209631, IMG submission 184752) | Pelagic Microbial community sample from North Sea - COGITO 998_met_08 (SPAdes) (version 2) | ecosystem: Environmental > Aquatic > Marine > Neritic zone/Coastal water | place: Helgoland, sampling... | reverse complement strand
GAGATATGTTTAAGCGCTCAAAATCCAACAACAACACCACCAACGCCGGAGGAGGAGGATTAGGAGGACAAGGCTCGGCGGCGAATGCTAATAAAAAGCTCAATTTTACCGTCGTCATTCACGAGTTGATTCTCCCGATACTTGACGATGCGAATTATGTTTCTCCTAAGAATAGGAAGAAGAATACGAATAACAGCGATGAAAACGAGATACCGAAGATTCAAACGACGAACGCGTTGAGAGCTATCGCGTGGTACCGAGGGAATAAGAAATCAGGGGTGACGAGAAGTATCGTCGCGAAACCTTATTCTTACGGAAGGCCAATTGATGGTGCCAACGCTTCTTTCGAGGAGGAGGAGGAGCAAGTGCTGGAAAAACACGACTTCGAAAACGAATCGTTCCAATTCGAGGCGACGATGACGGGAAACAAAAAGAAATCCTTACGATTTTTAATACTCGAAGCGAACAAGAACGAAGCGGAAGCACCGAAAGAAGGGGTGAAGAAAGTGGCGGGGATGCACGTCGGGACGGTGGATTGCGATTTGAGCAATTTTCTGAAACCGGAACGACGAGGCGGGAGGATGGGCGCGAAGGTGACCGTAGAGGTTGAGTTGGAGCAGAATTTTCTGAAAGGGAAAGGGAAGAGCGTTTTGAATTATTCGAAGACGCCGAGAGGTGGGAGAGCGAGACTGACGATGACGATTCGACACGATAGGGAAGATTCGACGGAAGGGAGCGCCTTCGCCGCGGCGGCGGAAGGAGGCTCGGAGAGTATTAGCAACAATCGGTTCTCGAGAATAAAACAAGAACATCAAGCAGCCAGCACTAGTCGTGAGAATACCCTGAACAGCAACAATAATAGCACTGATGGTAGTAGTGGAGACCAAGATAATCGACCGATATCCACATTTTCCGTGGCTGATGTCGTGAAACCTGGGCAGCGACCTGTTGGAAACGTCTCTGCAAATCGCATGCCGCTCGCGAAAGCATCGTCATCCTTACACGCGTCGCGATTTGGCGCTGGTGGGGCTGCAGGGATTGTTGCCAACACTGCGAGACCAGCAATGTCTAGCGAGAACGACGCGATGATGATGGATGCGTCCAAATCTACCGCTAAGATGTTTGCCCGAAATCGATTCGAGAATGTACCATCAAACGCTCACGAGCAACTGCAAGCGGATGAAGCCGATGAGGATGGAGAATGGAACCCGTTTTCAAGTAAGCACGAACATCAGAAACATCAACAACCGAAAGAAGAAAGAGAAAGAACCGAAGAGGAAGATTGGAACCCGTTTGCGCGACGCGGAAACGGCGTGTCGACCGGCAACTTGGGCGCATCGATAAGCGCGGCGGATAAAAGCGAGACGCCTCGCATGGGCAATTCGAATGCGCAAGACAATACTTACAAAAATAATGATAACAAGGAAGTCGATAGCGACGGCTTTCTCCTCGATTCGGATTTAGAAACAGAAGATGATGATGAATTCGATACTGACGAAGATAATGAGGAAGAAGAAGAAGAAGAATTCGATGACATCGACGATGCGCTCACGCATCGCACTTTTCAAAACGACGAGACGTATGACGATGACGATGATCGATGCACAACGCCGCCTCTTACGCCTGGACCTACGCGACCGCCACCGACGCCACCGCACAGAAAGACTTCGTACGCGGGAAGCTCTGTCGATCACCGCTCTGAGTTACGAGATCGCGAGGACTTCGCATCGCACGGCGTTCCTAACGCCGCGGGTGGTCCGATGTTTGTGGACAAGTCTCCTGAATTTAGGAGACGGTCGTTGAAGTTTCGCACGGATAAGCAGTTGTTTGCAGACGATGTTCTCGAATCGAAAGGCTCGCCACCGTTTCGAAACGCGCGCACGAATAGTTTGTTAGTGGACGTCTCCTTGGATAGTAATGGAAACGATTTGCGCGGACGATCTTTGAACAATTCCATGGATCGATCCAGAGGCGATTTTGATTGGAGCAGCATACCCATGCCGCAAGCCGCAGCGGAAAGTTTATTGTTGCAGTCGCAGAGACAAAACAATATCAACAACGCTACTTCTCACACGGCGCGAAGTGATGCGCCTTCATCGCCGACGAAAAATTCTGAACTCTCCATGGTTGAGCGCATTTCACAAGATTGGGATTTGGAGTACCGCGCGGGTATTCGTGTGAGTTCTGACGGCAATCGCTCCGAAGGCGTTCGCTCGTCTCTCATGAACGCGGGAAGTCAAAAAACCACTCGCACGTCGATCGATCATAAGAGCACCGCACAACAACTAGAACAAGAATTGGAAGTGGTCAAAACGAGATACGAGCACGAAATTTCCGAACTCAAAGACGACCTCTCCGAAGAGCAACAAAAGAACCAGAGAATATCCGAGCAGCTCGAACGCGCGAAGAAGAGCTTGGACGAAACAAAGTTAGAACTCGGAGCAACGCAAGTTTCTCACGCCAGATTGGAAGAGGAAAACGAAAAGTTGAAGAATCTCGCGCAGACTTTGAAGCAAAACGTTGCCGCCGCGCAAAGCAGACGAAGCAACGACGAGAGCGCCGATATCGCCGCGGCGCAAAGTTCTTTAAAAGTTGCATCGTTAGAGCGAGATGAGGCGAGAAATGAAATAAATCAGTTACGACAAGTCATCGAAACGTTGAGAACGGATTTAAGCAACGAAAAAGCGAGAACGTCGTTAGAATTTGCCATGCGCAAGTCATCGTTGGGTGACGACCAATCTGATGTCATCATGGGAGAAGCCAGGCACGCGTACTCTTCGACGAGCGGGAACGATTCAGATGGGGATATGATTCCACCGTGGGCAAAAAGAAGCGCGACTGTCGTCACAAAGTTTGACCGCCTTAAATCAACCAGGGCGATCGTGGACGAAGACTCGACGGATGATGAGGAAACGGACGAGGAAGAGGTTGAGGACGATAACGATTTGAAAGCGAAAGTAGTTTCTCATGATGAACAAGGAGAAGGATTGGACCATCATCACACATTGACAAGGACGAAGACGACGACGACGACTGTAACGGAGTACGGCGCGCTCATTGAAGCCGCGCTCGTTCGAACGCCGCAAACGACGGAGAATTTCGTCGTCGCCAAAGCGTTATTTGCGTATGCCTTTCAAGACGATGAAGCGTCAAGAGACGAGAGATGTTATCGCGTCCTCGATGCATTCAGTGGATGTATTCGAGGGTACGCGTTCGATGAACCAAAGCAGCTCGTTGCAATCTGGGTGCAAATTGCCGCCTTTGCGAGAGGTTTGAAATCGAAGGGTAATACTCTATCCACGGCTTGGGAAGATGCCAGGAAATTGAGAGACGAAACGTTCACGTTTGCATTTGAAGCCGTGTGGCGCCGCGCGATATATCCATCCATCATATGCACGAGCGACGACGAGTGTGCGGCGGAATCTTTGGAGAAACGAAACGAACTGAAAGGTGACGGCGAACGCGTTGGGCGCGTCTACGTTCGCGCTTTAGATCGCGCTGCGATTCTTCTAGGTGTCAACGAAACTGCGAACCAAGCGCCCGGCTTGGCCGTCGCCAACGCGGCCATCTTACGAGCGATACTTTCTCGGTTAGATAACGCATTAGTTGGAACCGTTTTATCGATGGAGGATAATACTAGCGATATCGTCGATCACATCGAAGATATTGCTAATCTTGTCCCGGGAAAAGGCGTCGTGAGCTTCTCCGCCGGAGCTCACTTGAAACAGTGCGTCTCGCTCGTCTCTCGATGGTCGGAATCCATAGGCGGCATGTCAACTTCCAACAACGCAACACCATTCGTCGCGCTTTCAAACAGTCGATGCTTAGCGGACGCAATGATGGTCCCAAGAGTCAACTTAATGGACGAATCAGTCCGCTCGGGCATCCAAGGTCAACTCACGAACGTCATGATTAGCAAAATTCTCGAAAAACGAGTCAAGTGCGAATTGGACGACGACCGCGTGGACCCGAACACGGCTGCCGCCATCGCCGAGTGCGTCATTCGCTTGAGCAAAGAAGACGCAGAAGAGGCATCAAAGAAGACAAAAACACCAACAACAATAAACGCCTCTTCCTTCTTAGACTTTAACGCGGACAAAATTGGTGCCGATCAAGTCTGGGACGAGCGTCAGTTTCTCGACAACGAATCCCGAGACGCGCTCGAGCGCGCCAAGGCGTCCTCCTTCCCGCAGTTTGCCGATCGTTGGGAACATCACCCTCGACAACAACAGAAAGAAGAAGAACAAAATATGTAAAATAAAGAATATCCGCAGCAGGTAGAAGAAGAGAATTGAATGTAGTCTCTACAACGTGTATTTTAATGAAAAGCAGAAGAGCAATAGAAGATTACTTGTTAATGTTTCGAGCCAAAAAATTTTCGCCAAAGTGCTTCCAAAGTGTGCAACGTGCAAAGCGCTTTGAGATTTCACCACCTCTTCTTGATTGTTTTCATCTTCGCGTTCTCGGACAAATTTTTCCACCACAAACTGACTCTTGGGAAACAATCATCTTTAAAGATGAGAACGAAGAAGAACAAAAACGACGAGGACGACGAGGACCCTTTACACCACCTCCCGCGCAAAAACTGGGAAAAAGAATGCGCGCTGAAATGCGCCAACATCAGTCGCACTGGCTTTTTCGTCAACGCGCAAGGGATGAAGATACGATGGTACGCGTGGGATGCCTCCGGGAATGATGGTCACGGGAAAAAGTCGTCGTCGGGAAAAGACGCGAAGAAGAACGACGGACGACGAAGAGCAACTCTTGAAGAAAAGGACGAAGAAAAAGACCAAGAAGAGATCGGCGTGGTGGTCGGCGCGCACGGTTCCGGAGCGCACGCCATGTTTGAATGGCTCCAAAGCATTCCAATGGGAACCGCGAGGAACAAGTATAAAAACAGCTGGATTGAAAGGATGAATAAAAAAGGCTTGACGTTTTACGCGTACGATCACCAAGGCGCCGGGAGGAGCGAATGCGCGAGAGGATGCAAGGCATTTATGGAACGCGAATCGGATTTAGTGGAGGATAACGCGCGGTTTATGAAACTCGTGCGAGAGAGGCACTGTGGTGGGAATACTAATGATGACGAGAATAGTCGCGGGAGTCGAAGAGGGAGTCGAAATAGAAACGGGAGTAGCGGCAACAACGGCGGTAGAAAGAAAGTGTTCGCGGCGGGCGTTTCGATGGGCGGGTTCGTCGTCGCGAGAGCGGCTATCGAGTATCCGAAGTTATTCGCCGACGGTGTCGTCTTATTGTGTCCAATGCTCTCGTTGAAAAAGCTGCGCGCGCACGCGTCGAACAGAATCATTCTGAAAATCTTGCGCTTGTTCTCTATATTCACCCCGACGTGGGAAGTTGGCAAAACACACAAGAACAAAAAGTTCCCGCTCTGTCAAAAAGAGATGGAAGACGACCCGCTCTGTTGGCCGTCCGGCGTCCGAGGCATTCGCGCGAGAACGGCATCGGAGTGCTATTTCGGCACCGTGCGCTTAAACAAACCGGGCGTGATTGAAAAGTTCACCCATCCGGTCATCGCGTTCCACTCGGTCGAAGATCCCATGACGGATTGTTCCGGTTCCGAGTCCTTCATCGAGCGCTGTCGATCGAAGGATAAAACCATGGTCAGATGTTCAGATGTGTTTCATCACGACTTGCAGCACGTCAGCGGGTACAGCGAACCAATCGGGGAGGAGATGTGCCAGTGGCTCACGAAACGAGCGTAAGCGAGCGAGCGATGACATATATATCATCACATATAAAAACATGTATAAAAAGAGAGCAGAAAAGAGAAAGAGTTACGCTGAAAAGTGTGACTGTGGTGATATCGCGCGATAAGTGATACCAACGCGCTTTTCCCACCATCCTTCGTCCACTCTTACGCGAGTAGTCTTCTCGTAAACTTGTACGTTAAATAGCCTTTGAGAGAGAAAAGTTCTTCACACAAAACAACTTCCTCATTTAAAAAGAAACAACGCACCACCCGCTCTCTGATACTCCTACTCCACTAAATCTACTGCACTACTCGCAAAACACAGAGAGAGAGAATCTTTTCTTTGAAATGAACACCCCCAAGAAATCGACTTTAAGTTAACGCGGCGCAAACTTCGAGAGAGAATGATGAAACAATCTTCTCTCGTCGTCCTCTTCTTCGTCGCATCATCCATTCGCGGAGGAAAAGGAGGAGTTTCCTCCGTCGTCGGCGCCTTTACCGAGGAAGGTTTCAGCGCTGAAAGAAGAAGAAATGACTGCCCGGCTTTGTTCTCTGGAAAAGACTGCGCGGAGGTGAAAACAAACCTCCCGGAATGCGTCGACGGTGCGTTCAGTGGAAAGTGGGTTTCTTTACACCGAAACGTGGTGCGTTTTCCCCGAAAAGGAGGAGAAAGGGACGAAGACGAAGACGATACAACAAACGCTCATCGGGACGATTATTGGCGCGTACCGCGAGATATATCGGAAGAAACTGCGTCGTTACTTCCCGAATTTGATATATTTGGGATGATGGGTAATAGAGGGAACGACGAGTATTCTTCGAACGCCGCGGCGGCGAAGTCGTGCGCGCTCGTCTCCTCCGCCGCGAGCATGTCGGGGTCAAATCTCGGCGCGGAAATCGACGCGAACGAAATTGTCGTCAGATTTAATAACGCGCCTACGAGAGGTTACGAAGCGGATGTAGGAAAGAAGACGAGTTTTAGATTAACGAATGCCATCTTTCAAGGGTATCGAGAGAATGAAAAAGAGGCGGTGTTGGCGAAGTGGTGCCAAGATAAAACGAGTCGCGTGCCGTGCGGTAAACGCGAAGAGTTGACGAGTTTGATCGAGAAGAAAGCGCACGCCGTGAATCCGCGTTTTTTTGAGTACGCTAATTCGAGGTATTTTCGAAAGCTCGGCGAACATCCGACGAGTGGCATGGTGATGACGTTGCTCCTGTTGCATAGGTGCGAAAAAGTCACGCTGTACGGATTCAACGGGAAAGGATTGAAAAGCTGGTATTACCCGAAGAGAAGGAAAGGTGAAAATGCACCGAAAAAGAAAGAATGGTTGAGAGAGAAGCGGTGGACGGTAGAAGGAGATTGGATATACGCCAAATCATCGAGTGTGGACGGTATGGAAGACGATCCACTCAATCGAGAAAGAGAAGACTTATTAAAGGAGAACGCAGAAGAAAGTACCGGAAGGCGACGAAGAAGACAAGGAAGACGACGCCGCTTCTCTCGCTCGGCATCCTCGTCGTCATCGTCGTCCTGGAACCTCCTCTCGTCTCGCGTTCAGCGCAGAGGTCTTCTCCTCGCGAATACCAACAATAGAACGAGCGCTTTGCCTCTCCATCCTCCCGTTCTTTTCCATAGTAGTAGTAGTAGTAGTAGCAGTAGCAGCAGCAGCAGCAGCAGCAGCAGCAGCAAACACCGAAGATCGCTTCTTCACGCCGTCAAAGCCGAGAGAGCGTGCGTGCGCCAGTTGCAGTTACTCGGGTTCCTCGAAGAAGTTGACGCGTAAAAGAAAGAAGGAGTCCGTCGCTCGCAGTAGTATTCGTATGCTTGAAATTTAATTGAACACTTCGTATTTTGTGAAAACGAAAAGAAAAAAAACGATCCGAATGCCTGAAATTCCCCCCACTTCCGAAACGACTGTTTGAACGACTTCAGTCGGGATGCTGAAAAAAATAGCCATCGTCACCTTCCTGGGCGCGTCATCTTTGTCCGTCAGTTTTGCGGTCAAGTGCGTTTGATTTATCTCTCTCTTTTAATCTCTCTTTCTCTCTCTGTTGAATGTTAACTGACGCGTCCTCTCTTTTTCCAATTCTCAATCTGAACAACAACAACAACAACAACGAAAGGTTTGGCCAAGACTTCACGGACACGTTGCACAAGAAACCAGAACCTTTGAAAGGGCCAGAATACTCTCTGGACGACGAAGGGACCGGGTTGTTCGCGGACGACATGCAGCAAGCGTTCGCGCACGGATTGAAATGCGGGTCGTGCTTTGCCGTCCTGAACGAGACGAAGGCGATGTTGACCGATATCGTGGACGAGGCCGGAGGAGAGGCAGAGTTGACGAGAGAGGAGATGCTGGAGAAATTGTTGGAAAAAGTGGACGAGGAGGATTTGTGCGATCAGATTGGAGATTTGTACGGGGTGAAGTATGAGGACGGGTTGACGTTGGCGAAAGCGTGGGAGGCGCTCGTGACGGCGTCCACGCTGAAGGAGAAAGTGGCGAAAATGGATTTGGACGAGAAGGGTGTGGTTTTGGAGAAAGGGGACATTGGGAAGCACGCGGTGTCGGTGTTGGCGGACGCGAAAGCAGACATAGATTTTGGTTTGCACGGGAGAGATACGGTCGTGAAATTGGAGCAAGGCGAGGCGGAGAGGTTCGATCCGAAACGATTGGCGTATCACATTTTCAAGCAACACGAAATCGAGGACAAGGATTTGTCGGAGACGGATAAAGAGAGCATACGAGAGAGAATTTTAACGCACCCATGGTCGAGTAAGAGGCAAAAGATGGTTTTGGGAATGCAATGCGAAGCGATGGTGAAGAGCGCAACCTTTAAGGATTTGGTGAAATTATTTATGATTGACGAGGAACACCACTGGCAAAGTTGTGCCGGGACCGGCGCGTGTAAATGGAAGGGTGGAATTAAAAAAGGAGATAAGATGGTGAATGAGCACGAAGAGTTGTAAAATGATCATGAGTTTTTGGCATTTGTATTATACTTACTTTCATTTACGCGCGCGGTACAGTTGTGTGTAGTAAATCAAACTTTTAGGAACCGCCACTCGTAGTTGTCGTACTTTTGCATCGTCACGATAATCTTCCTCTTCTTAGCGATGACTCTCACCGACGATCGTTCGGGGATGATTGTTTTGTACAGTTTCGGTAAAAACACTCTGTACGCCGCTTTGGCGCACACGGCCCAAATCTCAAACGCTTGCTCCAAAAATTCCATCTTGACGTTTTCGCTCTCGATTTCCTCAGGGAGAATGAAATAGATTTTGATTTGAAAGCCAACGTCTTCGTGAGAGTAGGTTTGTAAATCAACTCGCGGAAAGTTTTCGGACGGGAGGAGTTTGGAGACGTCGATGATGCCTACTTTTTGCCACAACACGGGAGGGAGTCGCGGATTTTTCGTCTTGTTGGTTTTCGATTTGTCCTCCAAGGCGTTACCCCTGTTTGACGTATTTGAAGACGACGACGTTTTCGTCTCTGATGCGAATGTTCCTAAACCAATCTCGTACGGGTTCTCCGCGCGCATGCGAAGGCTTTGTTTGTGCGACTTCGTGGAAATTGCGGCTATTTCTTTGCCGGCCGTTCGATATCCCAAAGGCAGAGACGCCACCGGGCCGACGTGTAACGCCGCGTATCGTCCAGAGACGAAAACTGAGCATCTAGGCCATCGACACCCGCCGTTCTCTTTCGCCAACGATACTTCGTTTGGTCCGTGTTCCCAGGAAAGAGTCGTTTCTACCAGTTGCGGGTACCCGTTGAAATAATTTGTTTTCGGAAGCGAAGAGAGTAAAGGATCGGTCTCGGCGGAAACGGCGGTACCGCAGCAAATCCAAATTTCGTCAAACACTTCAACTTTGGGCGTTTCGTACGATGCTTCCTCGACTGTCATCGTCAGCGCTTGAAAATCATCGTCGGCGTCGACTTCGATGATACTTCGCGCGCGTTTCGCCGCGAGCTCGCGTTTGGCTACATCGGTCAGTTCAATCGTCGTCAAAAACTGCTTCGTCGTTTCGTTAAAACCGATGGACACGATCTCCGCTTTCTCTACCACACGAAGTTTTGGTGAACTACCATCTTGTTCTGTCGACGAGTTTGTCTTCTTCTTTGATGCGACTGAGTGACTTCTCACGCGCTTCCACGTGACGCCGTTAATCGTTCCTCGCTCTTTCGCTTCGTCTATGAATTTTGCGCGGTACTCAAAATCTTCACTATTATGGAACGGTCGCAACCCTTTCGCGCCGAAGTACTCCGGTTCCACATCAAATTCGCGTCTTTTGAAACTTTTTCTGTGTAAAAGCGTGACGGATTTCACTTTACTATTTTCCACCGCCCCAGATGCAACCGATGCCGCCGTCATGCCTCCGCCTACTACCAAAAGCCGCTTCCCGTTTAACGTACCCTCGGGATCGAATACGTTTATCGACTCGCTCGTTTTCACCCGACCATTCCCACCATCTTTCACCACGAACGCTTTCAATTTTTCCGGAACCACCGCTTCTTTCCTCGCGCAACACACCACTACCTGCGCGGCGACGAACTCTTTCCCTCCTTTCGTCTTCGCCAACATCCCGCCTCGTTTCAACAACCCGGGATATTCTTCGTTCGCTTCAATCTTCCTCAAATTCACCACCTCATCCTTTACAATCGGCACGGATTTTAAAATTCCACCGTCCTCGTCGCTTTGAATCTTTCTCGCGCACGCCTCGGCGTACAACCTCGTCGACGGCAACGGCGCGAACTTATCGCTCCCAGAATACGCCAGTTCCTCGTTCCTCCCCATCCTCGAGCTGAAACTTTGAATCGCCATGGAACTGCTCGCAAACGGCGTTTGCGTGATTGGATACCGCACGTGCGTCATTCCCAAACGCATCGCGCGGTCGGCCCAAGATTCCAACCACCCTCCGAATCGATCGACGACGAGCGACGCGCGTTGACGGTTTTCCGGGAAATGCGTCAACGTTGTCAATCCGCATCTCCCGGCGCCGATAAAAAGTAACGGGTAAATGTCTTTTTTCGCCATCTCCGACGGCGAGATGAAGAATTCCTTCTCGTCGAGCGCGCCGTCGTTGGAAGAAGACGTCATTTCCTTGTCTCGCGTTCGTCTTCTCGTGACCTTCAGAATCCACGCGCTCCGGCTTTAATATGCAGACAAGACGTGTCTGATCTCGGTCTTTCTTTTTTTTTTCCGAGTGGTAATTTTGAGCGTTTTTTTTTTCATTTTTTTCGAAAAAAAAAACAAGAAGGCGAAAAAGACACCCAAGAGAAGAAGAAGAAGAAGAAGAAGAAGAAGAAAAGGTTGGAATTAGTAATAGTAACGCTCTACTACGTAAACGTGTGTTCTCTTTCAATTAAAACAACTTTATCTCTTCAAAATCTATTATGTATACAAATAATGCGAAAAAAGTCTTCTTCGTCTTCTGACTCTGACTTTCTCTCTCTCTCTGTTTGTTACCGTCTTGTATATTTCATCTCTCGTCGTCGACGGGGATGTGGCTATGATGTAAGTACTATCTCTCTCTTTTATTATAATATTATTAAACAGACTTGATCTTCAACCCCAAACCTTTCATGGTCATTTGATACTTCGCCGGATCTTCCTTCGCCAAATACTTTTGTAATCGCCCTCGTCGGCCGAGGAGTAACTTCAATCCTCGTTGCGTGGAGTAATCTTTTCTGTTCGCTTGCAAGTGCGCGGTTAAGTTTTCGATGCGCTTGGTGAGCAAAGCGATTTGTAAGGAGGCGGAGCCGGTGTCGGAATCGGACTTTTTAAACTCGGAGAGCTCGTCTAAAGATGGGCGCGAGTTTTGGTCCTTGGCGACGATTCGCATTTGAATTTTACGGCCGGAGGAGGAGCGGACTGTTTCGTTTGATGATGATACGTGTGATAATAAAGAGAGAGAAATGGGTCAGCGGCGGTCACCACATTGGGCGGCTTTTTGAGGTTTTCATCAATGCGCGCGATGATTTGCAACTTTCCATCTGTATTCGCGAACGAGTATAAGCGCATCAAACCCGAGAAATGCGCGGTTGAATACCCTCCGCGTGCGTTTCGAGCGTTTTCGCGTCCGTTTTTTTCTCCATCGATCGTTTCGGCGTCGACAGGAGATGAGACCGACACGCACGCCACACCGTGGATAAAATTCACACATTTAAGTGGCGATTCGTGTAAAAAAAAAGAGAGAAAGACACGCGACGCGACGTACCGGAAGAGGAGGACACCTGCGCGGTGCCTCGAACAAAGCTACTTTGTTGCGTTAAAGAAAACATTGTTTAAGTCTGTGGTCGAAAAGCTGTGTTAGAGAAATGTCGCGTGAAGCGTTTATTTATGTCGTCTTTCCCTCTCTCTGCTCCTTTTAAGTCATTTTTTGTTTCCTCTGCTGCTGCAGAAGCTTTAAATTTCTCATTTTTTGCAAAAACGTTTTTTTTTATTTCAAACAAAAATAAAACACATTTGCATTGACTACGCGTATTCTCATCGATCGAGCGATCACCAGAAGAGGAGCTCTTCGCGAGAAGTGCGCCGCTAAAGGGTTTTTATGATGCTCAGTCCAGTGAGCAAAGTGATGGAAAGCCAAAGAGAGGAAGGAAGGAGGAGAAGGAGCTCTAATTTGTTATCCAATCATTTGATCATCGATCCAATAAAAGACGGTTCGGACGGGGTGAAACACGCGAAACATTTCTACATCGATCCCAGGAGTAGATTTAAGTTTTGGTGGGATATCGCGAGTTTAGTGTGTGTCGGGCATTCGGTGATTGTTTTGCCGTTCGCGCTGGCGTTTTTACGGTTCGATGGTAACGAGGAAGAGCCGATGTATTCCAAGGCGATCGGGTACTTGGTCGATGCGTTCTTTTGGCTGGATATTGGCGTCACATTTTATTCGGCGTATTATTCGAGCCGAGGGACGTTAGTGGTTGATTTGAAAGTTATTCGCGAGCGGTACGTCAAGACGTGGTTGGCGTTAGACTTGTTGGCGGTTTTTCCGTTCGAGATTTTCGTTCAGTCGCAATACTCGAAGAACGCGGATTTGTTAAAACTGACCCGGTTGTTGAGGATCACGAGAGTGGTGAAGTTTTTAGAGTCGAGGTACCAAAGTTTGCACGAATCCGCGAGATTATATTCTCGCGCGGTGAAAATACTCCTATTTTTGGTGCTTTCGTTTCATTGGATCGCGTGCGCGTGGCACAGTTTGTGTTCAG